>Ga0265338_10000088_pt1 | contig 174641 bp, 137 predicted proteins | sample 42126metaG_FD_193579 | JGI IMG/M metagenome (GOLD analysis project Ga0265338, IMG submission 193579) | Rhizosphere microbial communities from Carex aquatilis grown in University of Washington, Seatle, WA, United States - 4-21-26 metaG | ecosystem: Host-associated > Plants > Roots >... | reverse complement strand
ATCAGCGGTCTGTTGCCGCCGGAATTGACCCGGGCGCACGGCGGCGGCGCCGTTTATCTGCGGCGCCTCTGGGATTGCTGGTGGCGCGAGCGTGACGGGTTCGGCGACTGCCTGCTGCCGCGCGCGGCCTGGAGATTTCACGGGCTGCGGCCGGCCAACCATCCGCAACGCCGGCTGGCGCTGGCCGCGCAATGGCTGGCGACCGGCGATTTGATTCAAAAGCTTGAGGCCTGGTGCACGGCCGAACTGGCCGACACCCGGCTGCCCGGTTCCCTGCGGGAGATTTTTGAAGTGGAGCGCGATGATTTCTGGTCCTGGCATTGGACTTTCCGTTCGGCACGCCTGCCAAGGCCGCAGCCGCTGCTGGGCGCCGCGCGCGTCACGGACCTGGCGGTGAACGTGGTCCTGCCATGGCTCTGGACCCGGGCCGCCGCGGGCGGAAATGAAAAAATCCGGCAGACCATCGAGCACCGTTATGCCGTGTGGCCCTTGGCGGAGGACAACGCCATCTTGAAGCTGGCGCGGCAGCGGCTGCTGGGGGTCGGACGCAGCCGCGCGCTGCGGGGCGCGGCGGGTCAGCAGGGCCTGATCCAGATCACGCGCGACTTCTGCGAACATTCAAACGCGGTCTGCGCGGGCTGCCGCTTCCCGGAGCTGGTGCGCGATTGGAGTGTGAATTCAGATTTGAACGTCATCAAGCAGTGTTGAACTCATGAATCGTTATTTTGAACTGAAATGCCCCGCGGCTGGAATCTTTTTGGCCTTGTTCGCCTTGCTCGCCGTTCCGTTTGTTCAAAACAGCGCACGCGCCCAGGACCGCACCGACCTCGAAAAGCGCCTCCAGGAAACTGAAAAATCACTGTCCAAGATTGACAATTACACGGCGGTTTTTCACCGGATTGAACGCGTCAACGGCAAATTAATTCCGGAGGAAACCACGTTCCTCAAGTTCAAACAGCCTTTCAAGGTCTATATGAGGTGGATCAACCCGCTTAAAGGCCAGGAATCGCTGTACGTCGAAGGCACCAACAGCAACAGGGTTAAGGCTCACGGCACGGGCTACACTAAACTTATTGCAGTCAATCTGAATCCGACGGGCGCGATGGCGATGGAGAATTCCCGCCATCCCATCACGGAAGCCGGGCTGGAGAACCTGGTTAACAAAATCGGCTCGAATCTTCGGAGGGGCCTGCGCGCCGGCGAATTCACTTCCAAAGATCACGGCGAGCAAACAGTTTATAGTCGGAAAACCCGGGAGCTTGAAGGCGTTTTACCGAAAGATCCTTCGAAGGGTTATTACTGCTACCGTTGCATTGTGAACCTGGATGTCGAAACCCAGATGCCGATCCAGACCCGGATCTTCGATTGGGAGGACCAACTCGTCGAGTGCTACGGATACGAAAACCTGAACCTCAATCCCGGGTTAAGCGACAAGGACTTTGATCCAAAGAATCCCGAGTATCATTTCTGAAGGTGACGGCGGTCAGAGCCTCAGTTATGGCCGATTCCAAAAAGAGGGAAAAAATGAAACCCCTTATCGGCATTCTGTTTGTTGCTATTCTGACATCCTGCGGTTGCGCCCATACACACGAAGCTGCGGGGCGACCAACGCCGGTGAATCACCGGTCGGAGCCAGACTTAAGTGTTGCGCCCGACTGGACAACACCAACCAGAAACGCAGACGCCGCTGCGCAAGGAAAATAGATGACAGGCAATTTCAAATTAAGACACCACCCATCCAAAGTGGGAAGTCCCGAGCAGATCAAGCACCGGATTGGCGGTCCAGATATTTTACTCCGACCAATCCAAGCGTGCCACCAAGGATCGCTCCAACCACGCCGGCAACGAACCAGATGGCGATTACAATCGTTTTGGTTCCGTCCATGCCGTTCGAGGCGATGAAATGGACAAATGCGGGGACCACGGCCATGCCCATCCCCAGAAACCATCCGATCAATGCCCCGTCCAGGACAGTGGCCGGCCCTTTGGAGGAGGCGTGTTTGCAGATCCAGAGTGAGAGGCCAAAGCGGTTCAACCAGCCCGCCACCGGCCCGCCAACGAGAATCGCAATGGCCAGACGATAGAGGTAAACCTCCCGGAATGGCACGGTACAAAACACAATGGCAAAGCCGATCAAGGTGGGAATGATACAATACAGCGCCCCGATGAGTCCGGCTTTGGCCACATAAAGATCACAAAGTTTCTTCATGGCAAATGTTCGAACGGTTTAAGCAACAATCTCAACGGACAAAATAAATGCAACCTAATTTGGGATTCCAAATCAAGTGAAGCGCGCATCCCGTTGGCGATGAAAGGCATAGTAGCCACAGCTGGGGACCCGGCGATTGCCGGGAAGCAGATGCTGACAACTGCATTTGGACAGGCGTTGCGTGTCGAACGTCCAGCCGTCCATGAATTGCATGATGAATACTGTCTTGATGCTTTCCTCGGCCAGGGCCTGCCGTTCCGCCGGGGTCCGCCGCTCGCCGGCGAACAGCCGCTCCACAAATGTTCTCAGACGGCGCAACGTCCGGTCGGCGTCCGGAAATTTCCGGGGATTGGCGTAGATGTTGTTGATCATTTCCCGGAAGAACGCCTCCATTTTTTCGTTGGCCTGGGCGAAATGCTGGTTCTGGATGCACGCCACGGTCTGATCCACACCCGCGGCCCGGATCATCGGGATGATGCCTTCCTCATCCACGAAGAAATAACCGATGGCCGCGCAGATGGGATTGGGCATCGGCACCGGAATGAAATCCTCCCGGTGGATGACCTTGCCGGAACCCGCGGCGATGCTGTTCACGGCGTCCGGGACGGTGAGCCGCCGGAGCGGCTCCGGTTTGAACCGGCCCCCGTTGGCACCCATGTAAGCCATCAGCGAGACAATCACGGTCTTGATGGACTTTGACCGTTGCAGCAGCGACGGGACCAGGGTTCCCAATTCACCGTCATTGATGTCGCGCACGCCCAGAATCAGCGGAACGACCCCAATCCCCGCTTTGCACAGACGGTCAAGGGCTTGCCCCTGTAATTCCGATTTGGTTCCACGGATTTGTTCCGCGTTGCGACCATCATAGTGCAGGGAGACATAGACCTTGGCATGCCGAGCCAACTGTTCCACAAACTTTGGGTCTTGGACCATGCGCAGACCGTTTGAATTGAGATTGATTCGTCCGATCTCGGGCCGGTCCAACATGGATAGAATCTCGAAGAACTGCGGATGGATCGTGGGTTCACCGCCGGAAAGGGTGAGCACGCCAATCTGGCCCTGGTCCCGGATGGCGCTTTCGACCAGTTCACGAACTTCCGCGACGGACATTTCAAAGGTGCCACGATTGTCGCCGAGGCAGACCGGGCAATCGGCGTTACACTTATTGGAGATTTCGATGGCCATCGTTCCGGCCACCTGCCGGTGCGCGGCACACAGACCGCAATCGAGCGGGCAGCCCAGGTTGACCGGGTGTTGCGGGTGTGCCGGTTTGATGGGCGTCACATCAAACTGTTTCAACCCTTCAAACCAGTTGATGTCCGAGCAAACCAGTGCCTCGATGTGGCCGTGCACCGGGCACTCGCGGGACAAATAGACGGCTTTATCCCTCCCGTACACCTCGCCCGGCAAGAGTTTGGAACAAAACGGGCAGAGAGTGGTGGTGCCGTAATACGAGCGTTTAACTTGGGTGGTGGCAGTTGGAATCATAGTTACCTCATGTTGTTGTTGAACAGATTCAAGCGGGTGCTTCCCAGGTGCCCGCCGGGTCCAGTGGGGCGGGCGGTTCTTTTACAAACAGTGAATGCCGGAACACGAGCAGAACGAATGCGACGGCGGCAACAAAGACCAGTTCCGTGATCTCCTCCCAGACGACGTACTGAATCAGGTCTTCGCGATATACTGTGGACAGGAACAGCCTTAGAAGTCCGAAGCCAAATGGCCCTATGGCCGCCGCAAACAGCACCTTGGCCAGTGGCACCGGCTCCTGGCGTTTGAACAAAAGCACCAGCCAGGAAGCGGTCAACAAAAGGATGGCGAGGACCGGGCAGTAGCGGATTTCAAACAACTGGTCGGTCAACGTTTCCGAGTAATGCACACTTGAGCCAAAGATACTCGTGTCATAGGCCGCCAGCTTCAGGTCCGCGCTCAGCAGCATGGCGACCAGCACAATCGTTGCCGGCAGAAGCATCGTGAAAACCCGCCGCAGCCCGCAAGACGCGTCCGCGTCGTACTTGATGCAAGCACGACACAAACTCAAGGCGGCGCAGCGGTCCTTAGCGGAACTGTACTTGATTAACCGCCGGTCCGCGCCTTCCAGCAGGGCGTAGGTGACAAAAGAAAAACAAACTGCCATGCCGAAGTTATGCAAGTACTCCCAAAAATCGGAATTCCCGTGGACGAACAGGAAGTTGACCGAGCAGGCATTTTCGCCGAGCCAGAAAGCAATCAGGCCCCAACGCAGCGCCACGAGGTCGGGTGCCCGTTGCCGCCACAGCCAGATGATCGAGAGTGTTGTCAGCAGTAGGTATGTGGGCTTGATTGCGAACGCCACGCTGACCACCAACCACTGCTCAAACCGGCTTGTGTCGCGAAATGCCGAGGTTTGTTCATTCAGCAAACTGGTCCACGTTGGTACATGCCCGGGCAGAAGCCAGTAAAGCAGGAACGGTAGCAGCCCAGCCACAAGCACGCCGCCGCCGAGCCACACAACCGATTTTTGTTGGTTCGACTTCATGATGGATTGCGTTTGAGGCAATTGTGAACGCAGACCGGGATCAACCGGCCGTCAAGTTGAGGATAAACCTGGCAGCATTTCCGAGCCCGCGACAGGTCGAAGGAATCCGGGTCCATGAATTGGTGAATGAAGATGGACTTTACCGATCGTTCGGCGACAGTCAGCGCCCGATCAGGGGAATAACCGCCGTTAGCCGTTACGGAAGCCAGCAACCGACGGATGGCTCCGAGAGTTTTTTGAGAGTCAGGCGACAAGGCTGCCGGACCAGACCACAATTCATAAACGGCATCCGTGACGGCATTGAAGCTTTCTGTGTCAGTGCCGAAAATAGCGCGATTCTGAATCAGGTCCAGGTACCGCTCCGCGTTGACCATCTGTTTGATGGGCACATGACGCTTATCTTCCACTTTCAGATAAAAGGCCAGCGAGAAACAGGCGGGATGGCTGCACGGCAATGGAGAGAAATCATCAGAGGAAACTGTTCCTTGTCCGGCACCGTTCAATGCTGCAGTCACATCTGGTATCGTCACGGCCCCGACAGGCCGCTGTTGTCCGGCTGCGCTGCCCGCGTAGGCCGCGGGCTGGAACATCACACTCAGGATGTGGTCGTGTTGAAACAACAGGTCGGCAATCCCTGCGAGTTGGTGGTCATTGACTCCGCTGACTACGGTGGCGGTCAACGACATCGACAAGTCGAGTTCGCCGCACAAATCGATTAGTCGCCGCTTCTCCTCGAGCAACGGTCTTCCGCGCAGAGTTTGGTAGATATCATCGCTCAGGCCGTCGAACTGTAGCGACACAATCACACGGCGCTCCGCCAGGAACTCGAGCAGGTCCCGATTTCGGGCCAGCACCGAGCCATTGGTGGAAACGCTTACGCGCAGAATTTCCTTCCGCGAAACACATTCTTCCACTATCTCCCGGAACTGGGGGTTCAGCGTCGGCTCGCCACCGGAAAGATTGAGCACATCGATCTGGCCTTCGGACCGGATGAGCCCGTCCAGAACGCGCACGACTTCCTTGCGGGTCCAGTGATGATGGCCGGGATTGGTGACCAGGCAGATGGGACAATCCCAGTTGCAGTGGTCGGTGATCTCAAGAATCGGCAGACAGACATGCTGCTCGTGCTGCGGGCAGATGCCGCAGGAATCCGGGCAGCCCAGCGCCTTCGTTGCGAACGCCAACGGCATTGATGCCTTGCGGTGGAAATGTCCCAGTTTCAAATACGATGGCGCGTCACCATAAATCCGTGCCTTCTGTTGCCCGTGCTCGGGACATTCCTTTTGCAGCCAGATGCCGCCGTTCTCCACGAAAATCTGGGCCGGAACCAGCCGTCGGCAGGTCCGGCAAGTGGATTGAGTCGTGGTCAAATACTCACTCATGAGATTCCGATTCCACCGTCTGAGGATTTCTGAGGGGAACAGTTCGCGCCGGGTTGCCGATGGCGGCCCGGCCCGCCGGTACGTCGCGTCCGGCCACTGCGCCGGCAGTCACCACCGCACCTTCGCCAATCTCCACGCCGTGGCCGATGATGGCAAAGCCACCAATGATGACGCCTTTCCGGAGCAGGACCCGCCCGGCTTCAAAGTGGTCGCGGTCAAACGCGTGCAGAAAAATCCTGACTCCCACGCCCAACATCACTTCATCCTCGATGGTCAGCAATTCCGGAAAGGACGGGTCGATCCATACGTCGGTGGAAATAAAGACATCGCGGCCCACTTGCGCACCCGACCAGCGCAGCATGGCAATTTTGAGCGTGTTGAACGGGAGTTTCAGCGCGGTTAACAGCAAGGTTGATCTAAAATAAAACCATAACGTCGCAGGCCATGCTTGATCGCACGGGCAAAAACCCGTCGGATAGACTGGATGACAGGTTGGCCAGGAGAAGAGACGCTCCGGCGGCTTGCCGGCGAGGAACTGTTTGAACCGTTCGAGGCCCTGATCGAGATTGGGGGATATGTGCTGGCTCATGGTTGGCTGTTCGATTACCCGCACCAGAAACGCGGGTCTTTTTGCCGGTAAAAGAGGTTGTACGCACACGCCGGTATCAGCCGGCCTTCCGGATCCGGCACCTGGTCCGGGCAGGCCACCAGCCGCGCCAGGTCGAGCGTGTCCTCGTCCATGTGCGAATGGATATAAACCGCCAGCAGCGATTCTTCTGCGACCGCCTGCCGCGCCGCCTGGGTCAGTGGTTGTCCTTGTGGATACATCCGTTCAACCAATCCCCGGATAGCCGGCAAAAGTTTTGAATCGTCGCCAGCCGCCCATAATCGATCAATGGCCGTCCGAAAAACATTTTGGCTGTCGTCCTCTGGCTGAAGGAGGTAACCGTGCCCGAGCATCTGCCGCAGTTCCTCCACGGTAAGAAAATCCGTCAGTGACCGGTATGCGCCGTTATCCTTGAGATAATACGCGACGCTGTAACAGAGCGGATGCGCCCCGGCATGCGGGAAAAAATGATCTGCGCGCATGGCGCCTTGCGTAGCAGATTCGATCGCCGTCACCGCGCCATCCAACGGCATGGTTTCGCGCGGCCTGAAGTTTTTTCCGCCCTTGCCAGTGAAGGTCATCGTCTGGATGGTCACGCTGCGCACCACCGGATGGGACCGGGCCAGTTCAATGACCTGTCCAATCTCATCTTCATTTACCCCGCGAATCATGACGTTGAGCAGCGTCGTGCCGATTCCAAAGCGTTGCAGGTTTTCCAGCGCCCGGTGTTTCAGGCTCAACACGTCCTTGCCATAAATCTTCAACGCCCGGTCTGCCTGGAAAGTGTCAAAGGAGAGAATGACATACACCCCGAGGTCCGCCAGCGCCCGGCACAAATCTTCATCTGTCGCCAATCGCAGGCCGTTGGAATTCATGGTCACGCGCCCGATTTCCGGCCGCTGGCATTCCTTCAACAATTCCACAATCTGCGGATGCATCGTCGGTTCGCCGCCGGTGATGTTCATCAGGTCAAACGGTCCGACGCGGGTGATGAGTTTGTCCAGGAGTGACTTCAGCTCCTCGCGGGTCATGAAATATTTCCGGTCCGGCCGGTTGTAGGTGAAGCAAATCGGGCAATCCAGGTTGCACGCGTTGGTCACCGAGAATACCGGCAGGTGGCAGGCATTGGCGTGGAAAGCGCACGGACCGCAGTCCTTCGGACAACTCTCATGCACTTCAAGGCCTGGAAGTCGTGCCGGCTTGCAATGCACCGTCGTGGCCGCGCGGTTCAGGTACCATTCAATCCCGTCAGCGATCCGCACACGGCTGGTCCCACATTTCGGGCACAACCGCTCCTGAAAAACCGCGCCATCCTCTTCCAAAATCCGCGCCGGAACCAGGGCGCGACAATCCCGACACATGCCGCGCACGGTTCCAAGGTAGGTATATGGACGGGAGGGGCGCATTTAAGATCTCAATAACCAAATCCCAAACCCCAAAACCCAAACCGCCAAGAAATCCCAAGCACCAATGATCAAACCCCAATCATCAAATCCCAAGGACCGCCGGATTTGAAATTGGAGGTTCAAGGTCTCTTGGTGATTGGAGTTTGGAGTTTGGGGGTTCATCTGCTTCTTCGGGGTTTGGCGATTGGGATTTGAGTTTTCATTTCACAGGTTCGTAAATCTCCGAGAAGAGCACACGCAGGTCGGCCGGATCCATCAGTTCCGCCGCAGGCACGGGCACAGCCAGGCAGCCCAAGCCGCTAATGATCGTTTGACCATTCACCCGTCCTTCGCCCGACAGCTCATATCCATCATCCCGCTGACGTGCGAGGGTCACTCCCATCTGCAATTGTTGACCCGGCAAAAGAAAACCGTGGAAGCGCACTTCGGAAATCCGCACGACCATGCCGGTGTCCTTGAAATCCGACGACAGCAGAATGAGCCAGTTACCCAGTTGCAGGAAACTTTCCAGGAGCAATGTCTCCGGCAATCGCGGCTCGTCGCCAAAAGTTTCCTTCAGGCAATACTCCTCAAACGACACCGCCTTGATGCCGCTGATGCTTTGATACGGCGACCAGGCGATAATTTTGTCCACGAGCCGGAATTTCATCAGATGCCTCCATCAATCTGAATCACCTGAGCGTTGATGTAACTGGCTTGGTCGCTGGCCAAAAATGCGACCAGATCCGCCACCTCCTCCGGCTTGCCGGCCCGGCCCGCCGTGCAATGCTGGACATAATCCTCTCGCTGTTTTTCCGGAACCAAGCCACTCACTCCGCCTTCCAACAGACCGGGCACAACGGCGTTCACCCGGATATGGTAGCGGGAAAGTTCCCGTGCGAGCGACAGGGTGAAACCGACCACGGCGCTTTTGGCGGTGGCGTAGTGCACCGGAACCTCCAGCACGCGCGCCCCGGCGAGCGAGCCTAGATTCACGATGGCACCCTTCTTCCGTCGGATCATGCCACGCACAAATGCCTTGGTGACGAGGAACATGCCCTTCACGTTCACGTCCATTATCTGATCCCAGTCCGCCTCCTCGATGAGCGCGAACGGCATGATCTGAGTGACCCCGGCATTGTTGACCAGAATGTCCACCGGCCCCATTACCTGCTCGATTTGTTCCGCCAATCGCCCCACTCCGGCGGCGTCAAGCACGTCCAGGGCGTATCCTTTTACCGTCCGGTTTCCGGTGGCCAGTTCCTTTTCGAGCTGGCGCGCTTTGTCCTCCTGCTTGTTGAATGAAAATGCGACCTGCGCACCCCGCTCGGCCAGACAACGAACGATGGACATCCCCACTGCGCCGGTCCCGCCCGTGACAAAAGCTCTTCGGTTGCTAAACATGGACCACTCCTTCCTTCTTGGCTGCCAATTTGCGGGCGATGAGCTGAACGAAGAAGGAAACCGTCAGCAACGACGGCAAATCCACCTTTCGCAGGCCTTTCGCGAATTTGCCTGGATCCAGTTCCGGCAGGGATTTTTGGATTTCGCCGATCGCCGCTTCGGTCAGGTAGCCATCCTTTTCATACACGCCGCCCGGAAGCCGCTTCATGGCATCGCGTTCCATTTCGTTTGCTTCGATTCGAACTTCAAATTTCTCCTCGATGCGGAAACTGAGATCGAGCAGATCAATGGACTCTGCACCCAGATCGGAAACCAGCACGCTTTCGAGCCGGACCTTTTCCGGCGGCACGCCCAATACTTCCACAAGCAGCGGTTTCAGTTCTTCAAGAATTTCCTGCTTGGTCATATCAATCCTTCGTTCGCCGGGGTTTGTTCCTGAACTCGACGATCTGTTCGATGGCTTTTCGTCGCGGTGGTTCCGGCGATTCCGCCGGATGTCCCAACGCCACCAGACAGGTGAGGTCATGGCCGGCGGGCAAATCCAACGCCCCGGCCAGTGCATCCTGGACCAGCAGCGGTCCGGTCAGCACACAGGTCCCCAGCCCCAGGGCCTGTGCTGCCAGCAATAGGTTCTGCACCGCCATCGCTGCGCTCAGCGGTTCTCCGGAAACCAGGTCCGGGTTTTTGAGTCCGGCCAAAAGTGGCGCGGACACGCTGACCGGCTGCTTGTGCAGCACCACCACGAGTACCGGCGCATTCGCAAAAAAGGTCGCATACTGCTTGAATTGACTGGCGTATTGTGCAGCCACCTCCGGTAATGATTTCATCTTTTCGGACAAACCCTGATTGACAGTTTCTGCCAGTTGGCCGATTTGATGTTTATCCTCGATAACGATGAATCTCCAAGGCTGGCGGTTATGGTTCGACGGCGCCCAGCGTGCGGCTTCGAGCAAATGCCCGATGTCTTCCCGGCTGATGGCCCGGTCGGAAAATCGGCGGACGGATCGGCGCGACCGGATTAGTTCCAGCAAAAGCGCGTAATTGTTCATAGGTTCAATCCAAAGCCACCATCCACATGGAAAACCTGTCCGGTGATGTAGGACGCTTCGTCGGAGGCCAGGAATCCGGCCAGGCTCGCAACTTCTGCCGGCTCACCGGCCCGGCCCAGAAGCACATGCGACAACACGCGCTCGGAATGTTTCTCCAATACTGCTTTGGACATGTCCGTGATAATCACCCCGGGAGCAACGGCGTTGACCAGAATGCCGCGAGGCGCCAATTCGATGGCCAGTGCGCGGGTCAGCCCCTCAAGACCCGCCTTGGCAGCGGCATAATTCGCCTGTCCCCGCCCGCCCTGGCTGGCCACCACGGAGGAAATGTTGATGATGCGGCCCCAGCGCTTCGTCATCATGAACCTGGCGCAAGCACGGGATAAATTAAACGCCCCGGTCAGACAAACCTGGAGCACCCGTTCCCAGGCTTCATCGCCCGTGGCCAAAGCCGGGGATTCGTCGGTGATGCCCGCATTGTTCACGAGGATGTCCAGACCGCCGTACTGTGCCTTGACCGCGGCAGCCACCCGGTCACACGAAGCGGGTTCCGTGACGTCGAGTTGAACGGGGAAAGCCGAGCCCCCGGCACGCTGAATTTCTTCGGCCACGGATTGTGCCGCATCGGCGCGTTCGTGGAAACCCACGGCGACGCGGTGTCCCCGCCGGGCCAGCTCCAAGGCGATCGCTTTGCCGATGCCGCGTGAAGCTCCGCTGACTAGAACTGATTTCACAAATCGCTCGGGATGGGTGTGGCTGCGGGCCGGTTTGATGCAGACAGCAAAACCGCCCCTCATCCGACTCGTAAGGAAAATTTAGGCGGCGATTTGGGTCCACTCTCCACGAATCTTGCCAATTCCTTCACTTTCCTTGATTGCGCTTCGCAATCGAGTCTGTGACACAACGCCTTTAGGCATCAAATCTTCCGAAAACCAGCGAGGCATTCTGACCGCCGAAGCCAAATGAGTTGGACAGCACCGTCCGGCCTTCAAAACTGCGACAGCCCTCAACAACATGGTCGAGGTCACACTGGGGATCAGGACATTCCCGGTTGATTGTGGGCGGAATTTTCCGGGTGAACAACGTCATCGCCGAGGCAATCGCCTCCAACGCTCCGCTGGTGGCGATCATGTGACCCGTCATTGATTTGTTCGCGGTAACGGGAATGGTACAGGCATGCGCGCCGAGTGTTTGTTTGATCGCCAATGTTTCAGCCACGTCATTCTTGGGTGTTCCCGTGCCGTGGGCATTGATGCAGTCGATGTTCTCCGGCTGCAACCCGGCATCCCGAATCGCCTTGGCCATGCTAGACGCAGCACCCCGGCCGTTGGGTTCCGGATCTGTGACGCGATAGGCGTCCAGCGAGGAACCATACCCCAGAACCTCGGCGTAAATGTGCGCTCTACGTTGCCGGGCATGCTCCAGCGTCTCCATAACCAGGAAAGCAGCACCTTCCGCCAGCACGGTTCCCTTTCGGGTTGCGTCAAACGGGCGGCAGGCTTTATCCGGCCGGTCGTTTTCGGTGGAAAGGATTTGGAGCAGGCTGAACCCGCCCAAGGCCAGCGGGTTCAACGTGCTGTCGGTGGCACCCGCGAGCGCCACAGCCACAGTTCCATCCCGCAGCCGCCGGAAGGCCTCGCCGACGACCTGTGCCCCTGCGGCGCAGGCGGAGCAGTTCGTGTATCGCCCATGGTTCAAGCCGTAATGGTCGCCTAAAATTTGTGTCAGCCGGTCCAGTGGAGTCTGGAGCTGGCGATACGGCTCCTGATGCATAACTTGGCGCACAAGATCCCGCACCGCATCCGGCGCATGGGCGAGGGGAGTGACCTCTTCGAGGAAAAAGGTTTCCAGGCTGACACCCACGAATAGCATCGTATTTTGAAAATCATCACGGGGTAGCAATGAATCAGCCAGCGCGCCGGTCGCGGCATCCAGTCCGAGCCAGATTTTGCGGTCCCGCTCACTTGCGGCTTCGGGAAATTCTCCCAACCGTTCACCCGGTTTGAAGTTCTTCACCTCGCCGCCGATTCGAACCGGCAGCGAGCTGGCGTCGAAAAGAGAAATGCGGCCGATGCCTGAATGTCCCGCCAGCAGGTTTCGCCAGAATTCGTCCACGCTGCGCCCCAGCGATGTGCAGAGACCCAGGCCGGTGATGACAACGCGGTGTTTCATGGCGGTTCCAGAACAAAGGCCGCCTGTTCGCTGCCGTGGCCGAAACAGTTGGCCAGAACGCGCCTCCCGTTGCGCGCCACCAGCAATGCTGCCAGGCCAACCTGCAATCCGGCTGCGGCGGCAAAGAGATCCCCGGCCTGTTTCTTGGGGCGGATGACGTCGGCGCCGGTTAATTGCCCGGAAGCCAGCGCCTGGTGTTCCTCCTCGCCGATCGACACATCGCCGTTGTCAGCCGCGACCAGCGCGCCCAACGGTTGGGGCGGAAGATTCAATCCTTTGAATACATCGCCGAACGTGTCAGCCCGGGTCGTTCCCGGCTGGTGCGTGCGCAAACTGAATCCTGACACTTGCGCATACATCCTTGCGCCGCGATCAATCGCCCGATCGGCGGTTTCCAGCACCAGAAAGACCGCACCTTCGCCCGGCGCCATTCCGATGTGGTCTTTTTGCCAGGATGCAAACAGTCCCTGTTGTTCCAGAGTCAGAAACGCGAGTTCATGAGTCTTCACGTCGCAGCCGCCTGCCAGCGCACAGCCGGCATCGCCGCTTTCCAGCATCCGGATGGCAGTTTCGATTGCCTGCGCACCCTGTCCCTCCCACGGAGTGTAGATGCCATTGGGCCCCTGAATGTTTTCGCAGATGGACACGAAGCACAGTGGCATATTGCTGAGAATTTTGAAGGAAAGAATCGGGCTTACTGCCCGCAGACCGGCCTGGCCAAAACGGCTTGGATCAAACTGGCCATCCGATCCCGTGGAAGCCTTGACAAGTGGAATGACTTCCGCCAGCGGCAAACCGGCTAGCCCTGTCGCGCCATACAACGCAATTTCTTCCGGCGCATAGGCCCCGCCCGGCTTTACCCCCGCATCCACCAACGCCAGATGCGCCGCGACCACCGCCAATTGGGCGTCCCGGTTCATCAGGCGGATCATTTTGCCCTCGGCCACGTAGGATTGCGGCTGAAAATCTTTGATCTCCGCACAAACCGGGCACGCGAACGGAGTCGCGTCGAAATGGGTCGGCGGAGCAACCGCCGATCGGCCGGTTTCAATGCCGCGCAGAATCTCCAACGGGTTTTGGCCCAGCGGTGTGACCATGCCGATGCCGGTGATGACAATGCGAGTGCGCATGATTCCGTCTTGACTCACCCCGCATTCATCCAAATCTCCTTCAACTTCCGCCGCTTTTCGTCCAGCAAAGGATCGTCTACATATTTGAAGGCGAACACCATCTCCGTTGACGTCACGACCGTTTTCCCACGGGAGGCGGTGGCTTTGACCTTCCCCCCGGCCTCATTCACCGATTTGACTTCCGTCCGGTAAATCAACGTGTCTCCCGGTTTGATCAGGGTCCGAAATTTGGTGCGTTCCAGAACGGTTAAGACCGCCTTGGCGTTTTTTGCATACTTTTGGTGAAGACATTCCTCCAAGAGTAATCCCGAAAGCTGGGCCATTCCCTCCAAAATCAACACTCCCGGCATCACCGGTCGGCGCGGGAAATGGTCATCAAAAAAATCCTCGCTCAACGCGATATTTTTGAGGCCTTCCGCGGCCACACCCACTTCCCAGCGGGTGATTTTATCCAGCAAGAAGAAGCGCATGACTTGACTATCGATGGTGAATGGAATCCATTCGGCTGGCGAGCATATTTCCTGAACTCACCCGATTAGCAAACCACACAAATACGCCGACTTATTGACCGGGTTGACAGCCATTTCGCAATTCGCTGGGCAACGCCAATCAACAGTGAAAGATGTCGAGACGGCGTGGGGAGCGGCAAAGCGCGACCCTTACCTGACGGGTGTTGCTAATTGCAGTTTTGAACTGAAAAGAAACGGGGAGGATTTCCAGCCGCGGCAAAACTCGGTCCAAAACTGTTAACACTGTTAACAAAACTGGCCCCGAGGTCTTGGATCAGGCTGGCGGTGGTGCGGACGGTGACGGTGCGGACGGCGGCTCGTGATGATTGCTTTGTGGCCCGGGGGCGGCGGCGCCCTCGACCTGATACGGGTTCTTGGCGCGCTTGTTGCGCGGCAGGGGGCTGATCATCACGTTGATGCCGCGGCCGATGAGCTTGGGCGGAAAATCCGGATGGCCGAAGGGCTCGATCTCACCCAGAAACTTGGTGATGACCTGAAAGCCAACCTCGGTGTGCGCCATTTCGCGACCGCGAAATTTCAGCGCGATTTTGACCTTCATGTCCTCGCAAAGAAAATTGACCGCGTGCATGACCTTGATGCCCAGGTCATGCGGATCAATCCGGGGACTGAGCTGGACCTCCTTGACGATCGAGGCGTGCGAGTGCTTCTTCGTGGTCTTTTCCTTCTTGGCCAGTTCGTAGCGGTACTTGCCGAAGTCCACGAGCCGGCAGACCGGCGGCGTTGCCGTCGAGGAAATTTCCACCAGGTCAACGCCATGCTGGCGCGCCATGTTGAGGGCCTCGTTCAGCGGGAAGACCCCGAGCTGCTTGTCATCCATGATGACGCGGACTTCGCGGGCGCGGATTTTGCCGTTGACCCGGACAAACGAAGCAGGAGAAAAGCTGCGTGGAGCAAAAGGGCGGCTCAAGACACCCTCGTCGGTTGTGGCATAACTATGGTTTTTAGCATCAAGCAAACTGGCGTGGCCAGTTCAAAATCTATTGGGTTTATAAGCATTTCCGATTGGACGTGCAAGCAAATAATCGCCGGCCAGCTCAAAATCAGGACCTGGTTTTGGCGGCTTTTAATACGGCGGCGTAAACCTGCTTTAACGGTATCTTTGCCAGAATTGCCTTTTTTTTGCAGGATTCATACTCCGGTTCGGCCTGAACCACCTGCCCATTGAGCCGGCCGACTTTGACCACCACCTCGCCGTACGGCGTCTTGACCCGGGTGAATTCACGCCGCAGTTTGCGCCGTTCCGCCACCGTCCGCCGCACCCCGAACGCCGTCGTCTCCCGCAAAATCATTTCGCTGAACCGGTCCGCGTCGGTTTCCGCGCACAACACGGCGAGCAGAACTCCGGGACGGCTCTTCTTCATCTGGATCGGCGTGTGAAACACATCCAGCGCGCCCGCCGCCAGTGCCGCTTCGACAAAGTGCCCGAGAATTTCCCCGCTGATGTCGTCCAGATTGGTTTCCAGCACGGCAATTCTGTCCGTCTCCCAATCCAAATGTGACGGGTGACACGTGACGGGTGACACGTGACTGGAGACAACATCGCTCTTGCGCTTCATGCCACTTGTCACTTGCCACTTGCCACCTTTGCCCAGCACCGCCCGCAGCACGTTGGGCCGCGTCCGGTTGTCGCGCGTGCCGAGGCCGAAGCCGATCTTTTCCGCCGCGAGATTTTGCATCGGGCCGAAAGCTTCAACGAATTCCGCCAGGAGCGCCGCGCCGGTGGGGGTGACCAGTTCATGCGGCTCATCGCATTGCGTCACGCCGATGCCCCGCGCTCCCAGGATGGCCAGGGTGGCCGGAGCGGGAACCGGAAACCGCCCGTGCGCGCAATCCACCCAGCCGGTGCCTTCCACGACCGGCGCCGCCAGGATGCGCGGCTTGCCGAGCAGCTCCAGCGCAATGCAGGCGCCCACGATGTCCACAATCGAATCCACCGCGCCCACCTCGTGAAAATGGACCGCCGCCGGCGGCAGGCCGTGAATTTTGCCCTCCGCCTCCGCAATGCGTTGAAAAACGGCGACAGACTTCGCCTTCACCCACGGTGACAATTTGCTTTTCGCAATGAGCGTCCCGATTTCAGCAAACGTCCGGTTTTCGTCATGGTGATGATGATGGCCGTGGCCATGAGCGTGATGGCCGTGGCCGTGTTCATCAAGTTCATGCCCGTGCTCGTGCCCGTGGTCATGATGGTGGTCGTGGGCGTCAGTCAGATGGACGTCCAGCTTCACGCCTTCAATGCCGGACTTTTGTTTGCGCGCGACGTGGAGGTGATAGCCGTCGAGCTTCAATTTCTTCAGCTCCCGCTCCAGTTTGCGGGCGTCCACGCCCAGGTCGAGCAGCGCGCCGAGGAACATGTCGCCGCTGATGCCGCTGAAAATGTCGAGGTAAAGTGTGTTCATTTTTCCGCCAAAGCATTGATCTGGCACGCGGCAAATCCGGCGCCGAAACCGTTGTCGATGTTGACCACCGTGAGGCCGCTGGCGCAGCTGTTCAGCATGCCGAGCAACGCGGCAATGCCGCCAAAGCTCGCGCCGTAGCCGATGCTGGTGGGCACGGCGATGACCGGCTTGGAAACCAGCCCGGCCACCACGCTCGGCAGCGCGCCTTCCATGCCGGCGGCGACGATGAGCACGTTCGCGCGCCGGAGGTTTTCCGACTTGGCCAGGAGCCGGTGCAACCCGGCCACCCCGACGTCGTAAATCCGTTCCACCTGGTTCCCCATGATATCCGCCGTCACCGCCGCCTCCTCGGCCACGGGCACATCGCTTGTGCCGGCGCAAATGACGGCGATGGTTCCCGGCCTTTTTGACAGGGGCGATTTTTCGATCGTCGCGCAACGGGCGGCTTCGTGGTGTACGACCGTCCGTTTGAATTTTTTGCGCAAGGCCCGGGAATGCGCATCGGTGATGCGGGTGATGAGCACGCGCGATTCGTAGGCCAGGATTTTCGCGGCGATTTTGACGACCTGTTCCGGCGTCTTGCCGGCGCCGAAAATGACCTCCGGAAAGCCCTTGCGCAGGGCGCGGTGGGTGTCCACCTGGGCAAAGCCCAGGTCGGCCACCGGCGGGGCCTGAAAGGCCTGCAGGACATGGTCGCGGCTCACTCCGCCCGCGCGGAATTTTTCCAGCAGTTGAATCGCTTCAGTAATTGTCACAATCAAATAATATGAACTTCCACGAATCGGTCACGGCAAATCTGTTGTCGGGCGCATCCTGGGGCCCATCCACAGGGCGTGTTGCCAAGTGGAACGGACCGCGGGTGTCCCACCCGCAGCAGCCCCGATTGCGAATGAACGCCTAAGATTTCATGCATTCTTATGTTCTCGAACGTGCTGCGGCTGGGACAGCCGCGCTCCGCCGCCTTCACGCGTTGCGGAACGCCTGCACGCTGTGCACGAAATCATCGGGCACGCCGAAGTCGAACCGTTGCGCCGTGGTCATCTCCAGCGCCAGATAGCCTTCGCGCTGGCGCTGCAGCTCCTGGGCACGGGTCAATTGAAACTCGCCGTTGTCCCGGACGTTGTCCCGGATCATCTCCTCGAGAATCTCATAAATCGAAGGCGACAGCAGATGCATGCCAAACCAGCCCAGCCAGGTTTCATCCGGAAGGCCGTCCACGCGAAGTTTTTGCCGCGCGCTGGCCACCTCGGGCTTTTCGATGATGAGCGAGACATCGATCAGGCGCTGATTGTCGGTGCGGCGCCGGCCGGCAATCGTGCCGTAGCCCTTCAATTCGGCGGCGGAAATCCGGTTGACCGCCGAAACGCTTTTGCCGCCGGAAACCGCGGCCATTTGTGCCAGTTCCCGGTAGGGCGAAACCGGCCGGCCGCGAAAGAGATGGTCGCCCAGTCCGAGCAGCGCGAAGCCGCCGCCGGCAAATTTTTTGGACTGATAAATCGCATGGCCGTAACCTTCCTGCTGATGTTGCACGGCAAAGGTCACGCGCCCGGCAAAGGTGCGCATCTGCTCCGCCTCCCGCAGCAGGGCGGGATGTTTTTCCAGACGCTTCAGATAGTTGCGGTCCGGCCCCTGCAAATAGGCGCGCACCATTTCGTCCTCGCCGGGCTGGACGATGATGCAGATTTCCTCGATGCCGGCGGCATCGAGTTCCAGCAGGTGATAGTGGAATAGGGCGCGGGCGATGCCATCGGGTCCGACGACGGGGAACAACTCCTTCTTCACCGCATGGGACGCGGGGAAATGCCGCGTGCCGAGGCCGGCGATGGGAATGACGGCTTTGCGGACGGCGGGGTTCATGCCAGGGAGAGCCGCCAGCCGTTGGCGCCAAAGCTGTACCGCCGGGCGCCAAATTCAATCGCGCCGGGCGAGGTGCCTTCAAAAATGTCCGGCATCATGCCCACGCGCCGGGAGTATTCCACGGCGATCTGCGGGATATGCTCCTTCAAGGCCGCGATTTTTCCGAAGACGGCCACCGTGCCGCCGGTGCCGCCCCCGGTGATTTTCGCGCCGTAAAGGCCGCTTTCCGGGCCGCGTTTGCGGACCGCTTCGACCAGGAAATTCACCTCGGGGACCGAGAGCCGGCAATTGTCCCGGTAGCTTTCATGCGCGGCATACATCATCTCGCCGGCGTTCACGCAGGCGCGCTCATCACCCTTCGCGGCGGCCTGCAGCGCCGCGATGAACTGCAGCACGCGCTCGTTTTCCCCGATGGGATGGCGCGCCGGGCCGGCGACCCGATAGGTGGCGTCGGGCTGGACCGTCGTCACCGGGTCGTCGTGGGTTTTGCATCGGGCCAGAAATTCAGAGCCGAGAATGTGCTCGGGAATTTCCGCATGGTATTCCGCTTTCAATTCCGCGGTGGAAATCTCGGTCAGGTAATGGAGGGCGGCGCGGCCGGTGCGGGCGCGGATTTCGTTGATGATTTTCATGCCCATGAACGCGCCGATGCGGACGTTGCCGTAGGCATTGCCGGCGACGGAATGGCGGACCATCGAGTTGATGCCCACGAAACCGGTGCCGGGGGGGATTTCCACCTCGCCGACAATCTGTCCGGGCCGGCAGAGGATGTGCGTCAGTTTGTCGCGCCGGCCGCTGGCCACGGCAATCTGGTCCATGATGCCGCAGGGCGCTCCCACGACATAGTTTTCCGCCATCTGGCCCAGCCGGGCGAGCCGCGCGCCGTCCAATTTCAAGCCGAGGTAGGCGTTGAGGCAGGAGAGCGTGCCGATTTCCACCGCGGCGGAACTGCCGATGCCCACGTTCATGGGCACGGCGCTCAGCAGCAAAAAACTGAAACCGTAAGGCAGGTTGACGGACTCCTCTTTCAACAGGGTGAAAATGCTGCCGCCGATATAGGCGGCCCAAGCCGCCAGCGGGTTCGCATGACAGAGCTCGCGCACCTGGGCGTAATCGCCTGCGGAGCCGCCCGAGGCCAGATAATCCAGGGGGATGCGCGTTTCCACCGGCAGGGTGCGCCGTCCGGCCTGCATGGTGCGGATGCGCATGGTGCGGTCGGTGCGGGCCTGCAAGGCCATCAGCATGCCGCCGCCCAGGACGGCCTCGCAAACATTGGCGCCGGAATAGTCGGCGATGCCTCCCATTACGTCCAGCCGTGCCGGCACCCGGGCTACCCAGACCTCACCGGCATTGAAAAATCCGGCAAAACCGGTCGGGTCGCTGTTGGGTTTGCTCAGGAGCTGTTCAAATTCCGATACTTCGAGCGGCAGTTGGTCGTTCATGGATAATCATGGAATGGTGCCAAAAGCACGCCCGGCGGTCACGCCGGAAAATTCAGCGATGATGATGCCGGAACAGGCGTTTCCGATTGGCGTACAGATACCAGACGATGAAGACGTTGAGGATCAAGACGATCAGCAGCACGCCGGAACGATGATGTTCCGCTGCCGGATGACGCACCAGTTCGTAAATTTCAATCGGGACGAAAAAGGCTGATTCCCCAATGGCCAGCCAGCCGGCCCACGGCATGCGGTACATCAGCCCTACGCCTTCGACGAGCGCAAACAGGCTGTAGAGCAGCGTGCCGGTGGCCACCCAACGCACATTGGCCGGCGTGATTTGATCGATGCGGTCGCCGAGGTCGGAAAGAAACCGGTTTTCCGGGTCGAGATGCACCCAGTGCACCAGGCGGTCATAATAATCCGAAAGATCGGCCCCGGCCAGTTTGTAAACGCCAAACGCCAGCAGCAGCGACAGCACGCCCTTGATCAATTTGACAGCGATGATGAAATAGAGCGTTGGCGCTCGTTTCTTGACTTCCCCAATTTGTTTATCGTCGGCCATCAACGGACTTTCGGCAGCAGCCAGTTCAGCAATTCGCCGATGGCCATGCGTTCCTGTTTGCCGTCATCACGGTAACGGATCGTCACGGTGTCCTTCAGCTCCGGTTTTTCGCCCAAGGTATCAAAATCAATCGTCAGACAGAACGGTGTGCCAGCCTCGTCCTGGCGCGCGTAACGCCGGCCAATCGCGCCGGCGTCGTCATAAAACGCCTTCAGATGTGGACGCAAAAGTTCATAAACTTCACGAGCCTTGGCCACCAGCTCCGGCTTGTTTTTGAGGAGCGGGAACACGCCGACTTTTATCGGTGCTACGCGCGGGTGAAATTTCAGCGTCACGCGCGTTTCGCTCTTGCCCTTGTCATCCGTCTCGGTGACTTCGCTGTAAGCATTGGCAATCAAGGCAAGGATTAGACGGTCCACCCCGGCACTTGGTTCAATGACATGCGGGATATATTGGCCCTTGGCCAGGCCGTTGGCGTCCTCGGTCGCGCTCTTCGATGCCGGCTCCTCGCCGACGCCCATTTTAACCAGGTATTTCTTCCGGTTTTCGTAATAGCGGCGCCACAGGTCATCCTGCTTTTCCTTGGGCAATTTGCCCCAGGCGGTGCGGAGTTCCTCGTCAAAGACGCCCATGGACTTGCCGGAAAAACGGGCGTGCTGGCTGAGATCGAAATCGCTGCGGGCGGCGATGCCTTCGAGTTCCTGGGTGCCAAAGGGGAACTTGAACAGGATGTCCACGCAGGCCCGGGCGTAATGCGCCAGTTCCTCCGGCTTCTGCCAGTATTCCTCGAGGGTGGTGCGCGGCAGGCCGATGCCCTCGTAAAATTTGATCCGCTCCTCGACCCAAAATTTGTGCCACGCTTCCCAGCCCCAGTTCGACTGAGGGTTAAGGGTTGAGGGCAGGGAGCTCGGAGTTCCGGCTTTAGCCGGTTCGGGGCCGCCTGAAGGCGGAACTCCGAACGCTTCCGCCGCCGTCGCCACTTTTCCGCAAATCGCCTCAACGGCCTCGTCGGGCTTGATGAAAAACTCCAGCTCCATCTGCTCAAATTCGCGCGAGCGGAAGGTGTAATTGCGCGGGGTGACCTCGTTGCGGAACGCCTTGCCGGTTTGCGCGATGCCAAACGGCACTTTCTGGCGCGAGGTCTCCAGCACATTCTTGAACTGCGCGAAAATCGCCTGGGCCGTTTCGGGGCGAAGGTAGGCCACGGCCGATTCGTCCTGCACCGGGCCGACAAACGTCCGGAACATCAGGTTGAACGCGCGGGGGGCGGTCTTTTCGCCGTGGCATTCGGAAACCATCTTGCTCGGCTTCTGGGGGCAGGGAATCTCACCCGTCTGATCGGCCCGGAAACGGCCTTTGCACGTTTTGCAGTCAATCATCGGATCGCTGAACGTGTCCACATGGCCGCTGGCTTTCCAGATGGCGGGGGACATGATGATGGTGGCTTCCAGGCCGACGACGTCGTCGCGCTGGCGGGTCATGGTGTTCCACCAGAGTTCCTTGACGTTGCGCTTGAGTTCGGCGCCGAGCGGGCCGTAATCCCAGAATCCGTTGATGCCGCCGTAAATCTCGGAGGATTGGTAGATGAAGCCGCGGCGCTTGCACAGCGACACGATTTTTTCCATGAGGACGTTCTCTTTTGGCTCGGCCATAGGGTTGATCAGTGTTTGCGATGCGCCCGGGCATGTCAATGCCGCTCCGCGATGGGTAATGGTACGCTTAGCTTTGGTAGGGACGCCATGCTGCGGCGTCACCATCCGCGTTCAGCGGATGGTCATGAATATGCCTTTGATGGTCGGTAGTGGGCGGCGGCGCTGAATGCGGCGCAGGAAGTGTAGCGCCGCGTTGGCATGGTATCTTCCGCCCGCTACGGCGCGGGCGGGGACATCGCAGCGCGATGTCCCTCCACCAAATTGGGGCACTACCCCGCGATGCCGCCTTCACCTGCCGGCCGATGGCGTCGAGGGCTGGCCTGGCGTTGCCGATGGGGCGGAGGCATTTTGGGCTCTCAGCGCGGCCGCCAGATTGTTGCGGGCATCGGCGAAGTCCGGGTTCAGCTTGAGGGCTTCCTGGAATTGGACCACCGCTTCATTGAGATGGCCTTGCTGGAAAAGGGCCACGCCGAGATTGAGGCGGCTGCCGGGGTCGCCCGGATTCAATTTCAAACTTTCCCGATACTGGTCGATGGCTTCGCTCCACAACTTTTTCCGGCTGAGCGCATTGCCCAGATCAAAATGCGCGTCCGCATCATCCGGTTTCAGTCGCAAGGCCTCCCGATATTCACGGATGGCTTCGTCTATCCGGCCGTCCTTGCTGAACACCAGGCCCAGCCGGGCATGGGCCTCCCAATTGTCTTGGATGACCGCGCTGGCATATTGGAAAAGAATTTCGCTGTTCTTCCAATAGCCGATTTGGATGCGGGTGAGCGGAATACAAACCGAGATGACCGCCGCCATCAGGGTGAAGAGGATAAGCGACTGATGGCGCCAGCGCTTCGCGATGGCATGGACACCCCAGGCAAGGGAGAGGAATAACCCGATCAAAGGCACATACGTATAGCGATTGGCGATGGACTGAAAGCCGACCTGCAACAGACCAATCACCGGCACGAGGGTTCCGACAAACCAACACCAGCCGACCAGGAAATAAGGATGGCTGCGCCGCATCATCCAGGCGCAAAGGAACAGGCCTGACATCAGCAAGCCGGCGCCCAACACGTCGAACCATGGCCAGTGGCCCGGATGCGGATAGAAGAATGGGAGGCTTTCCGGCCAGAATAATTTCCCCAGATACCGGCAGTAGGAAACCGGGACGTTTTCCAGGCGGGCCGCCAAAGGAAAGGCGGCCATCGTTCGCACTCCGTCCGCGGTCTTTTGCGCCGGGATGGTGACGAGGCAGACGGCGATGGAAAGGAGAAAGAAAGGGGCTTTCTCCCCCACCAGTTTCCATCGGCCATTGGCTTCGAAACGGTTCAATGGCCAGTAATCGAGCAACAGCAATACGAAAGGAAGGGTTACCAACATGGGTTTGGACATCAGGCCCAGGGCAAAGAAAAACAGGGCGAGCCAGTAAAAAAGTGAAACGGGAAACGCGAAACGCGACATGAAAAGCGCGGGAAGGGTCTTCCCGTTTCCCGTCAGCTGGCACCTGCCGCCGGTCACCCCTCGCGCATAGCGCACATACGCCCACAACGTCAGCAGGAAGAAAAACGCGCTGAGCACATCCTTGCGTTCGGACACCCAGGCCACCGATTCCACGTGCAAGGGATGCAATCCAAACATCGCGGCCACAAAAAAACTTCGCCAGAGGGCCCCGGTCATTCCTTCCAGGACCAGCAGAACCAGGACGGTATTGACCGCGTGGAGCAGCAGGCTGGTGAGGTGATGCCCCCGGGGGTTCAAGCCGAACCATTGACAATCCAGCATGTGCGACAGCCAGGTCAAAGGATGCCAGTTGCCGCCCACGGTGCTGCCCAGCGCCCATTTGATGTTTTCCCACTTCACCCCCGACTGAACCTGGGGATTGGCCGTGACATAACTTGGATCATCATAAAAAATGAAGTCGTTGTTAAGCACCGGAAGGAAGGCCAGCATGACGAGCAGCCACAAGCCCAGGCCAAGCAGGATGACTTTTCCTTGATGCGAGTTGTTCGGTTGCATGCCAGGAGACGGTTTCTAAACCGCAAGAATTTCAGACTCGTCCTCCAGAGCGCAAGCCATTTGAGCCGGATTCAAGCCATGCCGGTTTTGCCAGAAGCGCGTGAAGTTCACGCGCTGCGCGTGAAAATTTAACGCCGGATGCCGCGGCTGGGAAATTATCCCGCGATTTATCTGGGCTTTTGCGCAAAAAACCGGTTGGCACCGGCATTGCTTAAGAAATTTTCAAATGGTGTTGACTGGATGCGTGATTTGAGTAACTTCCACAACCTGTCACCCAATAAAACGAAAACCAAAACAACTATCGACCGTATGAAAAGAATTCTGAAATCGAAAAAAGCTTTCACGCTGATCGAACTGCTCGTCGTGATCGCCATTATCGCCATTCTCGCAGCTCTCTTGCTGCCGGCATTGGCCGCGGCCAAACGCAAAGCGCAACGCATCAACTGCGTCAGCAACATCAAACAGGTCGGTATTGCCTTCCGCCTTTGGGAAGGTGACAACGGCGACCGGTATCCCATGGCCATCCAGACGCAATTTAACGGCGCCAAGGACAAGATTTACACGTCGTCAACCCCGGTGATCCCGGCGACACCCGGTTACAATGTCAACGGCGTTTTCGTGGTAATGTCCAACGAATGCAGCACGCCCAAGATCTTGTTTTGCCCGGCGGACAACGGCCTGGGACAAGGGCCCAATGTCGGCTATAGCGGTGCCGCAGGGATGACGCGCACCTACGCCACGAACTTTGCCACCTTTAGCAATACGCCTGCCTATCTGAGCTATTTCGTGTGCGGCGATGCCGTTGAAACCTATCCGCAGATGATCATGATTGGCGATCGCAATATTGGTACCACCACCCAAAATGCTCCGGCTACCACCACCAACACCTGTGCCACCTCGGCCACGTTTCAATGGACCGGTGGCTGGTGGGGTTGGACGGCGGTTGACTTGCACCTGCGCGTTGGCAATGTCGGGATGGCTGACGGCAGCGCCCAACAGCTGACCGTTGCCGGGTTGCAGACTGCCCTGGCCACGGCCACCAACGGGTCGTCAACCACGCAACCGTGGTATAATTTCCCGCAGTAATCTCTGCCGAAATTTCAAATCCGCGAGGCGTCCGCAAGGACGCCTCGTTTTGCTTTTACAGCGGACGGAAACATCAAACGGTCTTGCCGCTGCCGGGCCTTTGCCGCTGCTCGGAAAAAAACCTTTGCAGCAATTCCCGGCAATCGGCTTCGCGGACGCCGCCCGTGATTTCGCAGCGGTGGTTCAGCGTGGGGAATTGCAGCAGATTCAAGGCGCCCCCGGCGGCGCCGCCTTTCGGGTCGCTGGCGCCGAATACCACGCGCGCCAGCCGGGTGTGCACCATCGCGCCCGCGCACATCGGGCAGGGCTCCTTGGTCACGTAAAGCGTGCAATCCGTCAGCCGCCAGTCGCCAACGGCTTCCTCAGCCTGCGTGAGGACCAGCATCTCGGCGTGCGCCGTGGCGTCCTTGAGCTCTTCCACCTGATTGAACGCCCGCGCGATGATCCGTCCCTCGCGCACCACGACCGCCCCCACCGGCACCTCGCCTGCCGCATAGGCGCGCGCCGCCTGCCGCAACGCCTCGCGCATGAAAAAATCGTCGCTGTGCAGATCAATGATGGGCTCGTCGGGCATATTTACGTTTAACATCGAACATCCAACATCGAACGCCGAACATCGAATATAGTGATTCGGCGTTCGATGTTCAATGTTCAGCGTTCGGTGTTCGGTTTGTTTCAATTGTTGATTCTTCCAGCGTCCAGTCGTTGCGCCCGTCGGGGTGGCAATGGCAATGGGCCGCAAAGAAACCGCCCCGATGGCGCCAAAACCAGGGCCAGATCTGTTCCCGGTCGGTCTGCGGAATGTGCAGCCCGGCCAGCGCTTCCCGCGCAAAAAATTCAAATCGCCCCTCGGCATGCCGGGCCGGCAGCGTCTTCAGCCGCCGCTTGACCTCGAACAAAAACATCAGCCAATGCGTCTGGCCCTGGTAGCCGTGTTCGCTCACCAGCCCGGTCAGGTGCAGGTCTGCCGGCCGCAATAACTGGCCGGTTTCCTCATGCGCTTCGCGGCAGGCACAGACGTAGGGGGATTCGCCGATGTCCAGCTTCAGTTTTCCGCCGCACGGGCTCCAGAAGCCGCGATTCGGCTCCTGCGCACGCTCGAGCAACAGCACGTCATCCTGCTCGTTGAAGCAATACAGCAGCGTGGCGACCTTGTAGGGCAAAACCATGATAATTATTTGATTTGCTTTGAAAGAGTTGTCATCTCGATCAAAAAGAGCCTGCGTATGGCATCGTACCCGCGTTCATTCGGGTCCTCGAGATTCACGAAATACCAATAGTGAGGATCCTTCAAATCGTAATGTTTTGTCCAGAATTGCGCGCAATGGATGCCATGCCCGAGAAAGGCGTCATGCAAATTGACCAACTGAACATTGGTATGGGTGTTGGCGCATTTGCGGATGATTTCATTGTAGTCATTTAAGATCTTCAACCCATCCGGCCAGGCGGGGAGGCCGGTGTGCTTAATGTCGCCCGCACCATCGGTCGGATCATAAATGCTCGCCAGAAAAATCCGGCAGCCACCGGGAAATCGCGCCGTTATCTCGTCGATCATCGAATCAAGCCGGTAGCCAAAACCCTCAACCCATGGCTTCGCCTGTTCTTGGCTGGCTCCATACATGGCTTGGTCACGTGGCGGGGTTCGTCCATAATTGTGAATGAGATCGTTGCCGCCGGTGGTCAGGACGACAATTCCAAAAACATTGGATTCAGCTACGTTCAAACCCGGCAGTTCCATTTTGGTGTGTTCGGACGAGGTGCTGCCAGAAATGGCGAGATTCGTGAATTGCAATTTTGGTAGTACCGCACGGAGACAGATTCCGTTCATGTCAGCAAACTCATCAGGTGGATTTGCAATCAGGCGGTCGAAATAGGAATATCCTCTTCTCGCGCCGAATCCAGCGGTCACGCTATCCCCAATTCCTACCAGAAGAACCGGCCGATCCGTCCACGGTTTGGAAAACAGTTCGCGGGAGACAGGCAGACCCGCCGGGCCATGCCCGACCGGCTGGACAAAACTGACAAACAGGTAGAAAAGCACGATGCCAATCAAAAAAACGCCGACCGCCAGAATCACCATCAGGCGTTTTGATTTGACAGACATGATTGCTTGATTGAAGAACCTAAACGCATCTGATGCAAGTGCATTAAACCGGAATGCAAATTTCCATTGCGACCGGGCGCGAAAACCTTAGCATTATCCTTTCCGCCCCGAAAGCTTTCGGGGCCAAGACAAAAACACATGAAAACTTACGATATTGCAGTCATTGGCGGCGACGGCACGGGGCCGGAAGTCGCCCGCGAAGCCCTCAAGGTGTCCGAGGCCGCGGCCCGGAAATTCGGCTTCAAGATCAACTGGCATTCTTTCGATTTTGGCGGCGACCGCTACCTGAAGACGGGCGAGGTGCTGCCCGACAGCGCGGTGGGGGAACTGCGCAAGTTCAAGGCGATTTTCCTCGGCGCCGTCGGCCATCCGCAGGTCAAGCCGGGCATCCTCGAAAAGGGCATCCTGCTCCGCCTCCGCTTTGAGCTGGAGCAATACATCAATTTGCGCCCCGTGAAGCTTTTCCGCGCCGCCGACTGCCCGTTGAAGGACAAGGGGCCGGAGCACATTGACTTTGTCGTCGTGCGCGAAAACAACGAGGGTCTGTACATCGGCGCGGGCGGTTTTGTGTTCAAGGGCACCCCGCATGAAGTGGCGATCCAGGAGTCGGTGAACACGCGTCGCGGCGTGGAACGCTGCCTGAAATTCGCCTACGAGCTGGCGCAGAAGCGGCATGGCGGCAAGCCGTGGAAGGGCCTCAAGCCGGAGGACGTCAAGGCGGGCCAGACGGCGCAACTCACCCTCTGCGGCAAGACGAATGTGCTCACGTACGCGTTCGATTTGTGGGAACGCGCCTTCCACGAGGTCGGCGCGAAGTATCCGTCGGTGAAACGCGATTACGCCCATGTGGACGCCACGGTCATGTGGTTCGTGAAAAACCCCGAGTGGTTTGACGTGATCGTCACCGACAATTTGTTCGGCGACATCATCACCGACCTGGCCGCGATGATTCAGGGCGGCCTGGGCATCGCCGCCGGCGGCAACATCAATCCCGAAGGCACCAGCATGTTTGAGCCCATGGGCGGCAGCGCGCCCAAATACACCGGGCTGAACGTCATCAACCCGCTGGCGGCCATCAACGCCGCGGCGCTGATGCTCAATTTTCTGGGCGAGGACAAGGCGGGCGCGGCCATCGAAGAGGCGGTCGTGAAAACCATCAACACGAAGATCCAGTCGCTCGCCGCCGGCAAAATGGGCCACGGCACGCGGGAGGTCGGCGACCTGGTGGCGGCGGCGCTTTGACGCCGGGGCACCGTTAGGGTCCGCCAGCGCGGCGCTCAGGAGGGGCCATGCTTTCACGGATTCGATTGAGGTTCCGCACGCAAAATGGCTGTGGCCACCTGCGCTGGCTGACAGCCCGTTCAAAAACGTCTCAATCGGCAGGAGCCGAGGTAACGAGGCTCAAATTTCTTCACAAAACAGCGCTTGTTCAGAGCCTCCTCACGTCGGCTCCTACTTTTTAAACGGGCCGTTAAGCTCAAACCGGTGACCTTGTGAAGTGGTTTGATGTTGCCGAAAGCAGCCGTCGGCAAATCCAATATCGTCAAAGCACCGCGCTTCGTGTAAATTGCCGGCGAGCATGACTGAAATTACTTTGCTCTTGCAGGCAGCCGAGAGCGGTCAGAGCCAGGCGTCCGAAAAGCTGCTCCCGCTGGTCTACGAAGAGTTGCGCCGGCTGGCGGCAGCCCGAATGGCCCAGGAAGCCGCCGGCCAGACGTTGCAGGCCACCGCCCTGGTGCATGAAGCCTGGCTGCGCATGGTGGGTGAGGGAGACCGGACGTGGCAGAATCGCGCTCATTTCTTCGGCGCCGCGGCCGAGGCCATGCGCCGCATCCTGATCGACCGGGCGCGCCGCAAATCAAGTCTCAAACATGGCGGTGGCAAAGAGCGGCTGGACATCGAAGAGCTGGAACTGGCGGACACCACCCCGGATGAAAAAGTCCTGCTGGTCAACGATGCGCTCGAGCAGCTGGAGGCGGACCAGCCGGAACGGGCCCGCGTGGTGGTGCTGAAATATTTCGGCGGATTGACCAACAAGGAGGTGGCGGAGGCGCTGGACATCGGCGAGCGCAGCGTGGACCGGCACTGGATGTGCGCCAAGATCTGGCTATTCCGGAAAATTCAGGCACAACTTTGAGGTTCCGGCAGCCCCGGCGTTTTTCGTGGCGGAGATTTCATCCCGGCCACGCATGATTAAACAGAGACCAGAATGAAGGACGCGGCGACAACGCAACGGGAAGAGGCGCTGTTTTACGACGCGCTGAAGGTTCCGGAATGCGAGCGTCGGAAGTTTTTGGACCGCGCCTGCGGCGGGAATTCCGGGCTGCGCGCGGCGGTGGAGGAAATGCTGTCGGCCCAGGCCGACGCCGAACAGTTTTTCACCGAAAGCGGCCCGGCCCTGAAAGCCGACTCGGGCGGCCTGCTGTTCCCGGTCTTGAAGGAGCTGTCGCCGGAGGTCACGGCGGCCGACGAGCAGCTGGGCACCTGGATCGGACCTTACAAACTCCTCGAAAAGATCGGCGAGGGCGGCTGCGGCGTGGTCTACATGGCCGGCCAGGAGAAGCCGATGCGCCGGAAGGTGGCGCTGAAAATCATCAAGCTGGGGATGGATACCAAGAGCGTCATCGCCCGGTTTGACGCCGAGCGGCAGGCCCTCGCGATGATGGACCATCCCAACATTGCCCGGGTGCTGGATGCCGGCGCGACGGACACGGGGCGGCCCTACTTCGTCATGGAACTGGTGCGGGGCATAAAGGTGACGGAATATTGCGACCAAAACAGCCTTGACACGCGCCAGCGGCTGGATCTCTACCTGCAGATCTGCCATGCGGTCCAGCATGCACACCAGAAGGGGATCATCCACCGCGACCTCAAGCCGTCGAACATTCTGGTGACGCTGTACGACGGCGTGCCGGTGTCCAAGGTGATTGATTTCGGGATTGCGAAGGCGATGGAGGAGCCGCTGACCGAGAAGACGCTGTTCACCTCCTACCATCAGCTGATTGGCACGCCGGCGTACATGAGCCCGGAGCAGGCGGAGATGAGCGGGCTGGACGTCGACACGCGGAGCGACATCTACAGCCTGGGGGTGCTGCTGTATGAATTGCTGACGGGCAGAACGCCGTTTGATCAAAAGGAGCTGATGCAGTCCGGACTGGACGAAATGCGGCGGACGTTGCGGCAAAAGGAGCCGCGGTGGCCTTCGACCATGGTGACCACTCTGCAGCGGACGGAACTGACCGCCACCGCCCTGCATCGCCACGTCGAGGCCCCCAAACTGATCTTATTGCTGCAAGGCGACCTGGACTGGATTGTGATGAAGGCGCTGGAGAAGGACCGGACCCGGCGCTATGAAACCGCCAACGGGATGGCGATGGACATTGTTCGCTACCTGAACAATGAACCCGTCCTCGCCCGTCCCCCGAGCAAGCTTTACCGGCTTCAGAAACTCGTTCGCCGGAACAAGGCGGTGTTTATGGCCGCCGGGGCGGTGGCCATCGCCCTGATCCTGGGCCTCGGCACTTCCACCTGGCTGTTCTTCCGGGAAAGGGAGGCGCGGCGGGATGCCGAGCGCGGACGGGCCAATGAAATCACCCTGCGCCGGCAGGCCGAGGCGCGGGAGAAGATTGCGCAGGCGGCGGTGCTGGTGGGGCAGAACCGGCTGGCGGAGGCCGAGCAGCTGGCCTCCGGGATTTCCTCGCCCGAGACCGCCGTGGGCGGCGCGGCGATGTTCCGGACGCTGGGCGACTGGGCCGCCCTGCAAGGTCGTTGGCCGCAGGCGGTGGAACATTTCACGCTGCTGCTGCAGGTTGACCGGTTTGAAACCTGGGATGTTTCCACCCTGGATTATTCGCGGTGCGGCGTGGCCATCCTGGCCGCCGGAGACCTGACCCAGTATGAACATTTCCGCCAGGCGGCAATCGGGCGGTTTGCCCATACAACCGACCCGCTCATCGCCGAGCGCACGGTCAAGAACAGCCTGTTGCTGCCGGCCGACAGCGCCATGATGACCGCCCTCGTTCCGCTGGCGGAGCTCGCCGCAAAATCCATCTCCGGAACTGACGCCGCCCCCGGCGTCGAACCCTGGATGGTGCCCTGGCGGTGCCTTTCCCTGTCCCTGATGGAATACCGCCGGGAACATTCCGCCGAGGCGATCAACTGGGGCAAGCGGTGTCTGAGCTATGGCAACGACAATTCCGCGCGGGTGGCCACCGCCCAGGCCATCCTCGCCATGAGCTACTTTCAACTTGGCCAGACCGAGGAGGCGCATTCCGAGCTGGCGCAAAGCCGCGAGCTGATCGGCAATAGAATCAGGGCCGGTTTCAGTCAGGGCAATGGGACCAAAGGCTTCTGGTATGACTGGATGCTCGGCCGGATTCTCCTGGGTGAAGCCGAGACCCTGATGGACGGATCCGTCCAGCCGGCGTTGTCTTCCGCTCCCGCCCCGTAGCCGGCCGGCAGACCTGCCCGCCAACGGCTGTTCTGCCGCCAAATCTGCTTCGATATAATAGTTGGCGGACTTGGCCGGTCGATTCCGCATTATAGGTTGAAGCCCATGCTGAAAACACTGGAAACCATTTCCAGCCGAGGGGTTTTTGGCTTTGAGGCAATTGCAGGAAACAAAACTAATATCGAGCATGCAAAAACCTCCGACGATCGACAGCCTATTCCATAAGGGACGCCGCCAGGGAGGCTTTACCTTGATTGAACTTCTGGTCGTCATCGCCATCATCGCGATATTGGCGGCAATGCTGCTGCCAGCCCTGGCCCGGGCCAAGGACAAGGCGATACGCCTGTCGTGCGCAAGCAACCTGCACCAACTTGGAGTTGCCTTGTTCAATTATACGGGGGATGACGGCAATGGTGGCAAGTTGCCCACCTTTAATCCGCCAACCAGCGCCGCTTGGCCTTGGGATCTCCCCGGTGACCTCGGGGATCAAATGCTTCTAAGCGTGGGCAACTCCAAGAAGGTGTTTTACGATCCCGGCGTGACGATTTTTGGGGATCTCGAGAATTTTGGCGATACCACCATTGACGCATCTGGTGATCCCAAAAATCTTTGGGACTTCGGCAAGAATCGTCAATATCCCTTCCACGAAGGTGGCTATGTGTTTGCCTTTTCAGGGTCGAATTGCGTGCTAAAGGCAAGCGCTCAAAATACCACCATGCAACCGGAAAAAACGCAAAATCCCATAAACAGCTTGCTTCCCTCTGTTTATGTAAACGTCTCAGATCGCGAATTATTTGCATGTGCGACGATCTGTGACCCCTTAGGCGTCGCCAGCACACCCCTTTCAGCGCGTTATGCTCCGGCCAATAATTACACCAAAGTAGGGGGGGCACCGGGCGAGTTTTATCTGCCTCTCACGAGCCCGCATTTGAAAGACGGAGTGTTTCCGTCCGGAGGCAATGTTGGATTTAAGGATGGCCATGTTGCGTGGCGCAAATTTGATGACATGATGCAGCAATCTGCCAAGGGTGAAAGTTTCTGGTGGTAAGGTCCAATTTTGAGATCCGTTTTAACCCAACAACAACAAAACCCACATAATCAAAATGAAAACGACAAAACGTATCGGCTGCACCGCTCTCTTCTGGAGTTGTGCGGCGCTCCTGGTCATGCAGTTGGCCGCTTCAGCTCAAACGCTGGTCAACCGCTACAGTTTCAATGACGACGGTACCGGCACCAATGTGGTCGATTCGGTGGGCGGCACGGCCTGGTACGGCACCATAACGAACGGCGGCGACTTCGCATCTCTCCCTGGCGAGTTGCTCCTGTCCGCCTCCGCCAATCAATTTGTCCAATTGCCGGTGGGGATTCTCAGCAATTATACCGCCGTGACCATTGATTGCTGGGCCACCTTCGGGACCCTGCCGGGCAATTGCTTCCTTTACGGCTTCGGTGGCACGGACACCAATATTGTGACTGGCGGTCAGCCGGGCACGGGTTACAACTATATCTTCTGCCAGCCGCAGAACGGGCGAATTGCCATCACGGCGGCTGACCCGGGTTATACGGGTGAGCAAGGCTGTGGCAATGGAGGTAATTGGAGTTCACAGACTATCCACGTAACATCCGTTTATAATCCGGTTTACGGTTACGTCGCGCTCTATACCAATGGTGTTTTGGTGTCGCAGAACGACGCGGTAACCGTGCCAATGAGTTCGGTGACCAACCAGCTCAACTACATCGCCCGGTCACTTTACAATGCGGATGCCTATTTTGACTGCGCCCTGGATGAGTTCCGCATTTTCAATGGCGCGCTGAGCCCGTTGCAAGTTGCGGCGTGCGATGTCAGCGGCCCCGATGTTTATCCGCAGGGCAGCTATGGTACGGTCACCAGCCTGCAATTGACCATCCTCCCATCGGTCGTGGCTATCGGTGCCGTTACCGGACCGGCAACGGTTGTTGGCACAGCTTCCGGGTTACCCAAACCTATTGCGATCAGCGTGCCTGACCTGGGCATTACTTATTCCTCGGCCAATCCTGCCATTGCCTCGGTGAATTCCACCAATGGCACCGTAACCGGGGTGATCTCAGGAACCGTGAATATTATCGCCAGCTACGCCGGCGTTTTCGCCACTCAGGCGGTTCAGGTCATTTCGCTGCCGACCACCATGATCCATCGCTACTCCTTTAGTGAAACAACCTCTGCCGACGGCGCCGCGGTTGTTGATTCGGTTGGAACGAACAACGGCGTCTTTCATAACGCCAGCGGACTGTCTTCGATTGGCGGTGGCCTGCTCAACCTGGTTGCCACCAACAAGGGCGATTATGTTGATCTGGGCAGTTATCTCATATCCACCACCAATATCGCCAACAACGCGGTGACGTTTGAAATTTGGGCCACGGCCAGTACCGGACAAGGCAACTGGACCCGGTTCTGGGAATTCGGTGAATTCCAACCGGGTGGTGTCATTGGGAACAGTTCCGGCCAGTTTTATTGGTCGCTCATGCCGAACATCAATAACCAGACGACGGCACGCATGGAAATCAGTAACCCCAATATTGATATTAATGTGCCAACCTTTCTCGGCCGGACCAATATTCACTACGTAGGCGTGTTTAATCCCAATCCGTCGAGGCAGGTCGTCGCTTTATACACCAACGGCGTATTGGTGGCCTCCACTTCCACCGCCGGCCATACCCTGGCGGGCATCCACGACGTTAACAGCTGGCTGGGGCGTTCGCTTTGGTCCGGTGATTCGGCGTTGATTGGCTCCATCAATGAGTTCCGCATATACAATGGCGAACTCGACAAATTCCAGATCGCCGCCAGTGATCAAGCCGGTGCCGACACCATTAACTTCAATGTCGGCACGTTCACGAGCTTTGTCTTGAGTCCCGCAAATCTCACGATGGGGGCGGGCAATCAAATCCGGATCAATGCCGTCATGAATTTCTCACAGGCGACCAATGTAGTCGTAAATGGCGATGCGACGTTGATATTCACTTCCAGCAATACGAATGCGGCTACCGTAAACAGCGCCGGGCTCCTCTCCGCTGTGAGGCCAGGCAGCGCGACGATCAAGGGCGTTTATGGCTATGTCACCGGCGGAGTTAATACCAATTATTACACTAATACCACGACGGTAAATGTTGTTCTGGATGCTCCGGCCACGCTGGTGCACCGTTATCAATTCAATGACGCCAATGGCAGCACTACAGTAGCCGACTCGGTTGGCGGTCCGGCTTGGAACGGCACGGTCATGACGAATGACTTTTCCACCAACGCCGGGAGCGCGGCTCTCGGCAATTTCACCGGCACCCAGCTGCAATTGGTTGCGAGTAATTTGAACTTCGTCCAATTCCCGTCGGGCATCCTCAGTAACTACACCGCGCTCACCATTGAGGGGTGGGTCACTGCCCAAACGCTTCCCGCCAACTGCATGTATTTTGCATTTGGAGACATGGACTCAACCACAAATCACTTTGGAAATAATTACATCTTCGGCTCGCTCGTGCGGGATTACATTGCCATCACCTCCACCAACTTTTCAGGTGAACAAGGCACCACCGCAACCGGTTCCCTGGGTGTGAGTAACTTGATTCATTTTACGGCGGTTTTCGATCCGCCGGCGGGATATATCGCCACCTATACCAACGGCGTCTTGCAGTCGATCAATGGTGCAGTGACGCTTCCGTTAAGTGTGGTGAGCCCCGTCAGAGCCTACATCGGCAGATCACTCTATGCTGGCGACCCTTATGCCAGCATTACACTGGATGAGTTCCGCATTTACAATGGGGCATTGTCACCTGATGAAGTGCGGGCCACCCAGGTTATAGGAGCGAACCAGGTCCTCACGACCAACGCGAGCATACATGCCGCAATGGTGGGCAGCAATCTGACGTTGTCCTGGCCGACAGCAGCGGCCGGCTTTGTCCTGCAATCCCGTACCAACCTTACATCAGGTGCCTGGCAGACGGTGGCGTCTCCGGCGGCGCAGATCGTCGGCAGTCAATGGCAGATGACGGTGCCTGACATCGGTGGCACCCAGTTCTTCCGCTTGGTCAGATAATCGCCAGGGTTGGACTGTCTGACGCGACCGCCGCGTGGGTTTTGGGTTGACCACGCGGCGGTCTTTTAAATATCCGCCGGGCCATTGGCGGTTCGCAGACGAAAAGGCATAATGATTTGGCCGCTTTTGTGGTCCGTGCGGATTGTGGCGGTGCGACGCGACACCCGGCGCAAGCCGCCTCGCGCACTAAACTGATTTGTGAGAAAAATAAATCGATTCATCCTTGCCGGGCTTGCCCTGGCGTTATGGGCTTCGCCGGCAGCGGCTCAAACCGCCACCATCACCATTCAGGCCAACCAGCCGGCCGCCAACATCAGCTCCAACCTGTTTGGCATTTTCTTCGAGGAAATCAGCATGGCGGGCGACGGCGGGATCTATGCAGAGCTGGTCCGCAATCGTTCGTTTGAGGACGCCGCGACTCCGGCCCAGTGGACCTTGGTGACCAATGGCGCCGCCACCGGATCCTGGAGCATTGACATGTCCCTGCCGTTGAGCGCGAGCAACTCGCAATCCCTCAAGCTGACGAAGGCGAGCGGGACATCCGGAAGCACCAGCATCGGCGCGGTGAACAATGGTTATTATGGCATTCCGCTGGTCAGCGGCAAAACCTACAACCTGGGTGTTTATGCGCGGGCGGCAAGCGGGTTCAGCGGCACCATCACGGTCTCCCTGGAAAGCACCAACGGCAGCACGGTTTACGCCCAGGGCACCATCAGCGGGCTGACGACGGCCTGGCAGCACTTCGTCTTGTCGCTGGTTCCCAACACCACGGATCCCTTCGCGCGGCTGGCATTGCGAATCTCGCAGAACGGTTCGGTGTACCTGGATTTTGTCTCCTTGTTCCCCGCGCAAACTTTCAACAACCGCACGAACGGCCTGCGACCCGACCTCGCAAACCAGCTGGTGAACCTGAAGCCGTCATTCATGCGCTTTCCCGGCGGCAGCTGGGTGGACGGCACCTCCCTGACCAATGCCTACCATTGGCAACTCACGGTCGGTGATCCGGCCAATCGGACGGAGCGCGCCAATGTCTGGGGTTACATGGTCAGCAACGGCCTGGGGTATCATGAGTACCTGCAGATGTGCGAAGACCTGGGAACCTTGCCGTTGTTCGACATCAATTGCGGCATGGACGTGCATCAGAACGCGATCGCGACCAGCCAGCTCGGCCCGTGGGTGCAGGAGGCGCTGGATGCGCTTCAATACGCCAACGGCGATGCCAGCACCTTTTGGGGGGCGCAGCGGGCCGCCAACGGCCATCCGGCACCGTTCAATCTGCAGTACATCGAAATCGGCAATGAAAATGGCGGCGCAGCCTATGATGCGAATTATTCCCTGTTTTACGACGCCATCAAATCGAATTATCCGGCCATGCACATCATCGCCAATTCGTGGAGCGGGATTCCGGCGAGCCGGCCGGTTGAAATCATGGACGAGCACTATTACACCTCGGCGGCGACCTTCGCTTCCTACGCCACCAAGTACGACTCTTACAGCCGCAGCGGGCCGAAGGTGTTCGTCGGGGAATATGCCGTGGCTTACAGCATCCCGCCCTCGACGTTCCCGGCCACGCTGCAGAATGCGCTGGGGGAAGCGGCGTTCATGACCGGGCTGGAGCGCAATTCGGACATTGTGCAACTCGCCTGCTACGCGCCGCTGTTCTGCAACCTGAACAATCCCAGCTGGTATCCGGATCTGATTTACTTCAACGGCACCAATGTTTTTGGCACGCCGTCCTATTACGTGCAGCAGATGTTCAGCCTCAACCGCGGCAACGTCGTCCTGCCCACGACGGTTGCGGTGTCCGGCAATCCGCTCTACGTCTCCTCCAGCCTGGTCCAATCCTCCGGGCAGATCATCGTCAAGGCCGTCAATTTCAACAGCAGCACCATGTCCGCGACGTTTAACGTGAACGGAGTGGGGTCGATCGCCTCCAGCGCCACCGTCATCCAGCTCTCCGGCAACCTGACCAATCAGAATTCGTTCGCCACGCCGGCTTTTGTCTTTCCGGTCACCAACGTCATCAACAATGCAGGGACGAGTTTCACCGCCACGCTGCCGGCCGAGTCGCTGTCCATCTTCAAGCTGCAGGGCATCGGCTTCACCAGCGTCACCAATTTGCAGCTCCAGTTTGCCTCGCCGCTCAGCGTCGGTCAGGAGGCCGCCGCCGCGGTGGCTGGCCAGATCTCCGGCCAGACCATCAGCCTGGCCGGAAATTATGCGGTCACTTTTTCCTCGGCCAACCCGGCCATCGCCGTCGTCAACGGGAATGGCCTGGTCATCGGCGCCAGTCCCGGGACCACATCCATCAAAGCCACCTACAACGGCCTCTCCGCCACGCAGGCGGTCAGCGTCGTGGCCGCACCCCCCACGACGTTGATCCACCGGTACAGCTTCAACGACGGCACCGCCGATGACTCCGCCGGCGCGGTCGACGGGACTTTCTTCAATGGCAGCGGCACGGCCTCGATTGCCGGCGGCCAGCTCAATCTCACGGGTGTCTCCGGCGATTACGTGGACCTGGGGCCGGGCATCATCACCACGACCAACCTCACCACCGGCGCCGTCACCTTCGAAGCCTGGGCGACCTTCAATCCCGTCAACGGCGGCTGGGCGCGATTGTTCGACTTCGGCAACATCTCCGGCTCTTCCGGGGGGGATTATATTTTCCTGGCCGCAAACAACAGTGCCAATGGAGGGAGCGCGCGATTGGCCGTCACAGACACCATGCCCGGCGGCACCGGTGAGATAGGCTTCAGCCTCAATAATCTGCTCGGCCAGACGAATGTTCATCTGGTGGCGGTGTTCAATCCGGCACCCGCGAGGCAGTTTCTGGGGCTTTATACGAACGGCATCCTGGCCGCTTCCGCTTCCACCGGCGGCAAATACATTGCCTCCCTGAATGACGCGTTCAGTTTTCTGGGCCATTCCCTGTGGTCGGGTGATGCCTGGCTCAACGGTTCAATCAACGAATTCCGGATCTATAACGGGGAGCTGGACAAGTTTCAGATTGCCGCCAGTTTTCAGGCGGGCCCCGACCACACCAATTATAATGTCGGCACGCTCACGCGCTTCAGCCTGAATCCCGGAACCCAGCCGATGGCCCTGAACAGCGCACGGACGATCATGGCCGGCTTGAACTTCACCCTCGCCAGCAATGTCAGCGTGATCGGGGATGCGAACCTGACGCTGAGTTCCGACAACACCAACATTTTCACCATAAGCGCTTCCGGACTGCTCAACGCGGTGGGCGTTGGCTCGGCCAACCTGACCGGCATTTACGACTATGTCAGCGGAAACACCAGCACCTTCTATACGAATTCGGTGACCATCGCCGTCTACCGCGACCAGCCCGCGTTGGTCCATCGTTACAGTTTCACGACCGATGCCGCCGACTCGGTGGGCGGCGCCGCTTGGAACGGCGCGCTGCCGAATGGCGGCGCCTTCGCCAACGGCCAGGTATCCCTCGCGTCCGGCAGTTCCCAATACATCCAGCTGCCGGCCGGCATCCTCAGCAATTACACGGCGGTGACCATTGATGCCTGGGCCAGCTTCGGAACGCTCCCCAGCGCCTGTTTCTTCTATGGCTTGGGGAACATCAGCGGTGCCAACGGAACGCAGTATATCTTGTGCCAGCCCCAGAACGGGCGCGTGGCCATTTCCTACACCAACTGGTTGGGCGAACAAAGCACCCCCAATGCCGGCAGCTGGAGCGGCCAAACCAATGTGCATGTCACGGCGGTGTTTGATCCGCCGGAAGGCTACCTCGCGCTGTATGTGAACGGCGTCCTGGCGGTGCAAAACACCGCGGTCACGGTGCCGTTCGCCGCGGTGAACGACCTGTACAGCTACATCGGCAGATCGCTTTACAGCGGCGATTCGTATATCAACACCAGCATCGACGAATTTCGCATCTACAAGGGGGTTTTGCATGCGGACGAGATCTCGGCCTCGCAGGCGCTGGGACCCGACCAGCTGCTGAGCGTGACCAGCCCAGCCCTCAAGGTTTCCCTGTCCGGCGGCAATCCGGCCTTGACCTTGTGGTGGCCGCTGGCCTCGGCCGGGTTCACACTGGTGTCGCGGACCAACCTGGCCACCGGGGCCTGGGCAACGGTCTCCCCGGTTCCCCAGATTGTGGGCGCCAACTGGCAGGTCACCTTGCCCGTCTCCGGAAATGCCCGGTTCTTCCGGCTGCAGAAATGAATCACCGCCGACTGGAGATTTTTTGAGTGATGTTTGAAAAATCAGCATGAAAGTGTTCCAACCAACCATTGCCCCGTCTCTCGTCACCTCTTCGGCAACCCGATCTCGTCGCCGGACGCACTGTGCGTTGCTGATTGCCTGCGCTGGTTTGCTGCTCCTCGGCGGCGTCCCGTTCATGGCTTCCGGTCAGACGTTGGCCCATCGCTACAGCTTCTTCAACGAGCCCAATGGCAGCACGACCGCGACCGACCTCGTCGCCGCCGCCCATGGCACAATCCAGGGCGGGGCCGTCATCACCGGCGGGCAGCTCGTGTTGAACGGCGTCAGCGGAAGCTGCCTCAATCTGCCCTCGGGAATCATCAACAGCACTTTCTCCGCGGTGACCATTGAAGCCTGGGCCGGTTTTGGAACCTTGCCGCTGAACTGTTTTTTCTTCGGCTTCGGCAACACGGACGGAAGCGGCGCCGGCGCCAGTTACCTTTTCTGCGCGCCGCAGGCCGGGCGCATCGCCATTACCGGCACGGACCCCGGCTGGCAGGGCGAGCAGAATGCCGCCAGCGCCGTGAACTGGAGCGGACGGACCAATCTGCACATCGTGGCGATCTATAATCCGCCGGCAAATTCCGTGGTGCTGTATACCAATGGCGTCCTGGCGGCCATCAATGCTGCCGCCACCACGCCGATCTCCGCGGTGAACGATGTTTACAGCTATGTCGGCCGGTCGCTCTATACCAATGATCCGTATGCCCCCCTGAATGTGGCCGAGTTCCGCATTTACAGCGGGGCCTTGAGCGCGCAACAGGTCGCGCTCGACACGGCGTCGGGTCCCCGACAGATCATCGCCGATCCCGGCGCGTTGCTCTCCGTGCAATTGGCGTTGTCGAATCCAATGCGCGCCGGGGCGACGCAGCCGGCCGCCGTGACGGGCAATTTTGTCAAGGTGACGAACGTCAATCTCGTTACCTATGGACCGGCAACCCTCGTTTCAGACAATACCAATGTGATCACGGTCTCCGCCTCAGGTGTCGTCAGCGCCTTGGTGCCCGGAGCGGCGGCAAATATCATTGCGACCTATGGCGGTTTGAGCGCCACGCAGAGCGTCACCGTCACCGGCTTTGCCACGAACCGGTTCGGGTTCGACTCTTTTGGCGACGGTTTCTGGACGATTGCAAATCAGGGGAACAACAACGTGCTGGTGGCCAGCTCCAGCGGGTCCGGCCAGGTGGTGTTTACCAACGGAGCGACGGAGCAGCAGTTTGAAGTTCTTTACAACCTGCAGAACGGCACCTTCCGCCTGCGGCAGCATTCCAGTTGGAATTGCATCATCGCGCAGAATAACAGCCCCAAGGCGGGCGGAGCGGTGACGACGTATCCCTCCGTCTTATACACGGGTACCAGCGCCCAGCAATGGTATGTGGTGGATGCCGGCGGCGGTTATTTCCGCATCTTCAATGCAGCCAGCAATGTGGTGCTGCAGACCGACAACGGGTCTCCGGCCAAGGTCACCTTGGCCCTGCCCTCCGCCACGCCCTATCAACTCTGGCAGTTCAATTACCAGACGCATTATCCAAAGAAGGGCACCGCCGGTTACGAGGACTTCTATTCGACCTTTGCCCAAAGCTGGGCCTACAACTGGCAGCTCGGCACGGCGACGGTCTTGCCCGCGCAGTCGGTTTTCGAGCCGATGAATAAATATGCGGACACAAGCGGACTGGCGGGAAATTACGCCGCCTGGCACGCCGCGGCCAAGCCGCTCTATCTGATGGGCTTCAATGAGCCGGACAAGGCCGATCAGGCGAACATGACGGTGGCGCAGGCGATAACCGCCTGGCCGGCACTTCAGGCGGCGAACCTGCCGCTGGTCAGTCCGGCGACGGCCAGCACCTTTGGCAGCTGGATGTCCGACTTTTATACCCAGGCCAATGCGAATGGTTATCGCGTGGATTACACCGCCGTCCACATGTATCAAGCCCCCGGGGCCAGCGGCCTCATCAATAACCTTCAGGCGGCCTACAATACTTGGGGCCGGCCGGTCTGGCTGACGGAATTTTCACCGGTGGACTGGAACGGCAACGGTGGGTGGACGGAGAATGACGATTTCAACGGCCTGGCCGAATTCCTTTGGCGGGCGGAGGATCTGGCCTGGCTCAAACGCTATAGCCTGTTTCCGTTCACCGGCACAAACACCCTGCCGCCCTGGCAGGCCACCACGGTCGGCGTCCGCGGCGACACATTCTATACCGGCACCACGACGCTCACCCCTTACGGCGAACTTTACGCGGCCTGGGATGCCGACCGTACCCTGCGCGCGCGAACGGCCTACATCATCCACAATCTGGCGACCAGCTTCCGGCTCACGTCGAGCAATTCGGTCAGTGTGCCCCAGTCGTCCTCCATCCGCGTCCGGAATGCCGCGACCGAATGGGCGCTCCTGCCGGCGCCGGCGGCCAATCATTGGTATATCATTTCGCTCAACGACGGACGGCGCTTGCGCAACAATGGCGGGACGCTGGATCTGGCGCCGGTGGGCACCACGAACTCGTCCGTGGACTGGTGGTTCAATGGCCCGGATGCCAGCGGCTATTACTATCTGGACAACCTCTCCGCGGCGCAAAGCATCCGGGCCACCGGCACGGCTCCATTGATTTCATTTGGCATGATCAACGACCTCGCGCCCAGTTCGGCCACCCAGTGGCGCCTGATCAAACCCTATCAGCCGCTGACCCTTCCGGTGCCGGCTGTGCCAGCGGCTCTCTCCGCCACCCCGGGCAATCGGAACGTCTCGCTGAGCTGGTCCGGCGGCAATCGCTTCTACAACGTTTATCGCGGCGCAGCCACCGGCGGCCCGTATGCGCTCATTGCCGCGGCAGTGACCAACGTCGTCTTCGTCGACAGCACGGTCACCAACCTGGCCTCCTATTATTATGTGGTCACCGGGCTGAATGTTCTGGGCGAGGAATCTGGCAGCTCGACCGAAGCCGCCGCCATCCCTTCCATCGCCGCCGCCTGGCGCCAGCAATGGTTTGGCATCACGGCCAACGCCGGCGATGCCGCCGACACCGCCGACCCGGACCACGACCGCATCATCAATATCCTGGAGCGGGCCTACAACCTGGACCCCACGGTTGCGGACACCAGCGGTTGGCCGGCCGGTGCGCTGAATGGCAGCAGCTTTACCCTGATCTACCGGAAGAGTCTGGCGGCGACCGACCTGATTTTTCAGGTGGTGCGCAGTTTTGATCTGGCCCAATGGACCACCAACGGCATCACCGATGCGGTGGCATCCAGCGACGGCAGCACGGAAATCCATGACGCCTCCGTGCCGCTGGACGGCGGCAACGCGCAGTTTCTGCGGCTGCAGGTCACTGCGCCATGACATGCGCCTGAATCCGACAAACCCATTGACCTTGTCTCCGGACTTGGCGAGGCCGGCAAACTTTTACAGAATGGCTTAAACGTGATCTCAGTCTCAACCAATGTGAAATCGTCCAATCCAGCCGGAAGAATGAAAAGCGCACTCCTCCTCATGACGTGCACTGCCCTGACCTGCTCAACCTTCGCTCAAGCCACCGTGACCATTGACGTGGACAAACCGGGGCACGCGGTGTCGCCGCTGTTGTGGGGCGTTTTCTTCGAGGATATCAACCTGTCAGCCGACGGCGGCCTGTATCCGGAACTTGTCCGCAACAGGTCGTTTGAGGATTCGGCGCGGCCGGAATACTGGCGGCTTTTGAACGCTTCGGGCGACAAAAGCCGGATGGCCATCGATTCTTCCCAGCCGCTCAATCCACACAATCGCCGCAGCCTGCGCGTCAGTTTGGATGGGGCTTTACTGCTGGAAAACGAAGGGTACTGGGGCATGAACATCGCCAAGGGCGAAGGTTACGCCTTCCGGTTCGCCGCCCTGGCCACCAACGGTTTTTCCGGCCCGCTGACGGTGCGCCTGGTGGGTGCCGCCGGCGCCGAACTGGCCCGGGACGAAATCACCCGTCTTGATGATCATTGGCAATACTATTCGCTCAGCCTCGCCGCCGCCGACGGTAATCCCCAGGCACGGCTGCAGCTTTCTGGTTCAGGCAAAGGCACCTTGTTCCTCGACATGGTTTCCTTGCTGCCGCAAAAAACCTGGAAGGGCCACGGGCTGCGCGTCGATCTCGCGGAGGCCCTGGAGGCATTGCACCCCTCCTTCCTGCGTTTCCCCGGCGGCAACTGGGTCGAGGGGGATGACCGGGCGCACATGTATCGTTGGAAAACCACGATCGGCCCGGTTGACGAGCGGACACCGCTTTGGAACACCTGGGGCTATAACACCACGCAAGGTCTCGGTTACCACGAATACCTCCAACTGTGCGAAGATCTTGGCGCGGAGCCGCTGTTTTGCATCAACGACGGCATGTCGCTCCATGACAGCGTGCCACTGGATCAAATGGGGCCGTGGATCCAGGATGCACTCGACGCCATTGAATACGCCAACGGCCCCACGAACACCGTTTGGGGCGGACAGCGCGCCCATAACGGCCATGCCGCGCCGTTTCACCTCCGTTACCTGGAAATCGGCAATGAAAACGGCGGCCCGGATTACCACCAGCGCTGGCCGCTGCTGGCCAATGCCATCCGCGCGAAATATCCCGAGGTGCAGCTGATCGTGAACACCGACTTGCGCGGACGCCCTTACCCGCGCGATCCGAAACCGAACATCGTGGACGAGCATTATTATGAATCGCCGGAATCCTTCATGTGGCGCGCCAGCCAGTATGACGCCTACGACCGGCAGGGGCCGAAAATTTTCATCGGCGAGTATGCTGTCACCGAAAATGCCGGCCGGGGCAACCTCCGCGCGGCCTTGGGCGAGGCAGCCTTCATGACCGGCATGGAACGCAATTCGGACGTTGTCGCCATGGCCAGTTATGCTCCGCTGTTCGTCAATCTGAATCACCGCGCCTGGAACCCCGACCTCATCAACTTCACTAGCTCGCACTGGTATGGTCTGCCCGGTTATTTTGTCCAGCAGATGTTCAGCGCCAACCGCGGCGACGTCACGCTGCCGATCGCCGTGACCGCGCCCCCCGCCCATCCTGGCGCCCAATCCGGCGCCATTGGCGTCGGCACCTGGCGGACCCAGGCCGAATTCAAGGACATCAAGGTGGTCGCGCCGGATGGAACCGTCCTGTTCACCTCTGACTTCAGCGCCAACAGCGACGGTTGGAGGTTGACCGGGGATGGCGACTGGCACGTGGCCGATGGCATTTTGCGCCAGTCCGGTGGCAATGAAAATGTCCGCGCCATTGCCGGCGACAGATCGTGGACGGACTATACGCTCAGCTTGAAGGCCCGCAAACTGGGCGGCAACGAAGGTTTCCTGGTCCTTTTCCACATGAACAACGACAGTACCAAGAATTGGTGGAACATTGGCGGTTGGGACAACACCGCCAGCGCCATCGAACTGGAGAATAATGTCGTCAGCCGGACCCCTGCCAACATTGAAACCGGCCGCTGGTATGACATCCGTGTGGAGGTAAAAGGCAGTCATGTGCAATGCTATCTCGACGACCGCCTGGTGCATGATTTGGATTCCCGGCCGTTGCCCAGCCTCTTTGCCAGCGCCACGCGCGACAGCAAAACCGGCGACATCATCCTGAAGGTGGTGAACGTCGCGACCAACTCCCTGGACGCGGACATCCGTCTGCGCGGCGCAAAAAATACAACGGGCACGGCCAGGGCCATTTTCCTGACCGCAAAAAACTCCGTGGACGAAAACTCGCTGGAGAATCCCGTGAAAGTTTCACCCCAAACCAGCACATTCACCTACCAGGATGGCCGTCCGCACTGGACCTTCCCGAGCAGTTCGGTCACCGTCTTGCGCGTTGCCGGCCAATAACCCGGCCAGGTCACAAAGCTCCCGATGCCCGACAGCAGACCCAGACCATGAAGCGGCCGGGGAAAATGACGGTCTGCCGCGTGCGGGGCAGGTTGAATGCGGCTCACGCAAATTTGGAATATTGCCAACGTGTCCTACGTGATGGCATATCTTGGGAATGAAGAGCCTGACGGAACATCTTTGGTTTGAGACCCCGCACCGCCGCGATTACGTCAACATCACCGGCACCGTTGAACAACTGGTCCGCAAGAGCGGCGTGCAGGAGGGGCTTTGCCTCGTCAATGCCATGCACATCACCGCCAGCGTGTATATCAACGACGCGGAAGATGGATTGATTCACGATTACGATGTGTGGCTGGAAAAGCTCGCGCCGCACGAGCCCACGTCACAATACCAGCACAACCGCACCGGCGAAGACAACGCTGATGCCCACCTGAAACGCCAGGTCATGGGCCGCGAAGTGGTCGTGGCCATCACGAAGGGCCAGCTCGACCTCGGCCCGTGGGAACAGATTTATTACGGTGAATTCGACGGCCGCCGCCGCAAGCGTGTGCTGGTGAAGATCATTGGGGAATAGCCTGTTCAGGCTCAGGATTATAGAGCGGTTTAATTAGAACTGTAGCCATTTCGATACCCACACCGCGAGTGGAGCACGGGCTTCAGTCCGCTTCAACATGGATTGGTGCGGCCACATCGAAGCGGCGTGAACGCCGCGCTCCGGCTATAGTATTTTTGAAACCGCTCTAGCCCAAGGATTTGATGATTTTGTCCATCGTCTTGAGGTTTGGTTTGTAAATTCCACGTCTCCAATCCTGGATAGACATGCGATCATCGCCAAGAATCCTTGCCCCAATTGTGCCTGTAAAAGGTGCTTTTCAATGCGGCGTTTTTGAATATGCTCGCCCAATGTTTTTGGCTGCGATGGAACCGCCGGTGCGCACTTCCAGAGATGGGGGCAGGGGCAACGATGGCTTGGATTTGCCGGTGGCAAAATGGCAACCCACATTCGGCACATGAAACTCTGTCATTCGTGCACATCCGGCACCGTTTCTCGCCCGAGACCGTCTGACTCCGCCTCCGTCCAGCAAATTCCTGACAAACATTTTCAGCACCGCCGCGCTTGCCGCAAACGCATCCCTTCCCCGGGCGGCTTCCAGGCCTGACGGCGCAATTTCGGATCATGACGCCTGCCTTCAAATCGCAACGGGAACGTGCCTCAGCCTTCGGGGAGCGCCGATTCAGGTGGTTGCGCGGCGGAGTTGCGGCGTTGTTCCTGGTGATGGCGACCGTGATGGCCTACTGGCCCGCACTGCACGGGGGTTTTATCTGGGACGACAACGATCACATCTCCAACAACCTGGCGTTGCGCTCACCTCACGGACTGTGGGAAATCTGGTTCAAGCCGGGAGCGACCTGTCAATTCTATCCCATGACTTTTACCGCTTTTTGGTTGGGCTACCAGCTCTGGGGATTGAATGTGCTGGGGTATCATTTGCTGAACGTGCTGCTGCATTGCCTGGTGGCCTTGCTCCTGTGGCAGGTGTTGGTGCGCTTGCAGGTGAAAGGCGCCTGGCTGGCGGGAGCAATGTTTGCATTGCACCCGGTCTGTGTCATGAGCGTGGCCTGGATGACAGAACTCAAAAATACGCTCTCGGAAACCCTGGCGCTGGTCGCGGCCTGGGCGTATCTGCGGTTCGCAGGATTGGGAATGTATGAAGCCAAAGACAAAGCAAACCGACAACATCCAAACGCGCGTTGGTGGTTCTACGCTTTGTCCCTGGTGCTGTTTCAACTGGCGCTCTTTGCCAAGACGGCGGTAAGTTTCCTGCCGGTATCGCTTTTCCTGATTACGTGGTGGCGGCGCGAGCGGCTGGGCTGGCGTGAGATGTGCCCGTTGATTCCGATGTTGGGATTGGCGGGGGTGATGGGGAAGTTGACGTTTTATATCGAGCATCTCCACGGCTCTTCGGGCGGATCGTTCAATCTAAGCTTCCTGGATCGAGTGCTGGTTTCAGGACGGTCATTCTGGTTCTACCTCGGAAAACTTCTCTATCCCTATCAGCTGACGTTCATTTACGAGCGCTGGCAGGTGAATGGCTGTGTCGCGTGGCAGTATTTATATCCCATCGCCACCGCCGGGCTGTTGGTGGGGCTATGGTGGGGCCGCCGCCACCTGGGCAAGGGGCTGCTTGTGGCACTGCTGCATTTCTACGTCGCCACGTCGCTGTTGATCCTCCTGACGGTGCTTTACATGACGCGCTACTCGTTCGTGTCGGACCACTGGCAGTATTTCGGGTGTATGAGCGTGATCGCCCTGGCCGCGGCCGGGATCACGACGGGACTCGATCGTTTCGAAAACGGAAGACCATTGCTGAAGCCCGCGCTGGGAGGAATGCTGTTGCTGATGCTGGGGGTGTTGACCTGGCGGCAGTGCGGAATGTACGCCGACCTGGAAACGCTGTGGCAGGCAACCCTCGCCCGAAACCCCCGTTGTTTCCTGGCCCACAACAACCTCGGAGAGATCCTGGCGCAGCGGGGTTTGCTGGACGAGGCCTCCGCTCATTTCCAAAAAGCCATGCAAATCCAGCCCGACTTCGCCGAAGCCCGCTACAATTTCGGCAATGTTCTGCTTTTGGAAGGCCGGACGGACGAGGCGGCCGCCCAGTTTCAAAAAGTTCTGGAAATCCAGCCCGACTACGCGGAAGCGCACAACAATCTCGGCAACGTTCTGCTCAGGAAAGGGCGGGTGGCGGCGGCGATGGATCATTTTCAAACCGCGTTGAAAATCCAACCGGATTTCGCCGAGGCCCACTACAATCTCGGCAAAGCTCTGCTTGCGAAGGGAAAGGTGCAGGAGGCCCTGGCCCATTGCCAGGCAGCGCTAAAGGCGCAGCCGGACAACCCCGAAGTGCTTTCCCTTCTGGCCTGGGTGCTGGCGACCTGGTCGGAGCCGTCGGTTCGCAACGGCGTGCAGGCCGTTGAACTGGCCCGGCGGGCCAGCCGGCTGTCGGGCGGCACCGACCCGGCGGTTCTCCAGGTGCTGGCGGCAGCCTATGCCGAGAACGGACAGTTTGCCGAGGCGGCGGCGACTGCCCGGCAGGCGCTGCAGCTGGCTGATGCCCAATCGGATGCCAGCTTGGCCGATTCACTTCGAGCACAGGCCGGGCTTTATCGGGCCGGCGTTCCCTTCCGCACCCGTCAAACCGGGTCAGCCCCTTCGCCTTCAGACCCGCAATAACCTTGGCAGAAAAAACAAAGGTCGCGACCTGATCTTGTTGCCGGGCAATGTTAATTATTGTTGAAGCCGGCCGGCCTCTTTCTATTAAAAGGTTGTAAGTTATTATGTACCAACATGGTAATAATTGAATTCAAAAGTCCTATTGGCCTAAGAATGTTAAAACCGGGGCGATGCATCAGGGTAAAATGTGGCAAAAATTGTATCACCAGAAGTGGCGATGTTCACCCGATGGTGCGTGTGATAAGCTGGCGACCGTAACCCCCGTTCAAGCCAGGAAAACTGGTTTGCTCTTGATCATTTGTTTCAAGAGTTGACCCGGGTGAATTACGCGTGTCACAGCGCTGGTTGGTTCATCGGGTGCAGGCGGGCTGGCGATGGCGCCGGGCTGCGGTGAAGGGGACAACCTCTCGTTCCACTGCCCTGGTCATCATAACCACAAAGCAACGAAAGAAAAACAACAATGAACAAACTAATAGCTATATCAGCTCTCGCCCTCCTGCAGACGTCCTTGTTTGCGGCCACGGGTGAGGTCACGCTGTCCGGCAGCACTTGGACAGGCAAGGTGGACGGCACCACCAAATACACCGGCACCACCCTGGCCGGCGCGGCCAGTGCCTGCGCCACCGCCATGACCTCCGGCGGAACCATCAACATTAGAAATTCGGGCACGTGCAACGGCACGATTCGTATTTATGCCAATACGACGGTGAACGGCAACGGCTGCACGTTGACCGGCAATGGCACCACCGGAATCGTGAAAGCGCAAAATGTGAGCAGTGTGGGCGCGCAGAACATCAACATGGCCGGCAGTGACTATTTCGGCATGTATTTCAGCACCTGCAACGGCCAGACCTTCAGTGGCGTCAACGGCACTTCAGGCATTGCCTACCGGATTGACGACTGCAAGGGCGGTTTGGGGTATAACTTCAGTTGTGGCAGCCCGACGCTGACCGCTGGCGGCGACAATGGTGTCGAAACCTACGGCATCAGCGGGGTCAGCTTCAGCAAGGTCACGGCCACCAGCCGCGGCGCTTGTGGTGTGCTCTTGAATTATTCGAGTAGCGCCTCCGGCGGTACGGTTACGGCGAACAACTGTTGTTATGGTGGCGGCTATGCCGGTTTCCGGTGCGCCAATAACAACCGGAGTTCCACGCTCACCTATGACAATGCCACCAGTTGCGGTCGCGGTTTCTTCAGCGTCTCCGGCAGCGGCACCGCGACCCTGACCCGGGTCAACGCCACCAGTTGCAGCAGCCACGGCTGCTGGCTCCAAAGCACCTTCAACACCAAAGTCAGTGGCGGGACGATCACGGGCTGCAATCCCTGCTCGGCGATCAGCCAGGATTTGGGTGGCAATACTGTCACCGTCACCTGCCGGTAATCGGTCATCGGATCTGCTGAACAGCAGATTGATTCATCACTAGCCGCGACGGTTGAACAACCGCCGCGGCTGCTTGACGTTTGCCTTATACTTGCCCGCACCATGAAAAAGCTTGTCCTCCCGCTGTTCGTCTTGACAACGATGCTTGGCGCCGGGTTTTGGGTTGGCCGCATCACCAGATCCTCGCCCGGGCGCAACCCGTTGCCGCCTCAAAGTCAGGCAGGCGCAACCCGCTCGGGTGGCGCCGTGGAAAAGTTCGACGTCCAACAGATCGCCGCGCGGATCGCGAGCGAATGCAAGCACGGTGTCTGGCGGCGGACCAGCGAATGGGAGGTCATTTTCAATTCACTGTCGCCGTCCGCGATCGGCCGCCTGATGTCGGCGGTGCGGCAGGTCGTCCTTGCCCCCGCGCAGGAGGAGTTGCGCGGCGCGTTGTTCTCGCGCTGGGCGGAATGCGACCCGGCTGCCGCGATCGCCTTTGCGCGCGGATTGCCGGAATCGGCCATGCGCGAGGGGATGATGCGGGCCGTGCTGCAAGGCTGGCTCTTTGCCAACCCGGAGGCAGCCATTGCATGGATTCGAGAGCTTCCGGCCGGCGCGCTAAGAAACGAGGCCGTCAATCTTGCCCTTCCCTATCTGGCATCGAAGGATCCCGAAGCGGCGCTGGCGCTGGTCGAATTGCTGCCGCCGGGCTATCGTTCGTCGGCCTATGCTTCCGTGTTCGGATCGTGGGCTGCGAGCGATCCAGTCGCGGCGACCACTCGCGTGAAGAAACTCGGCCTGCGTTTGCAGGAGCGGGTAGCTGTCTTCGAGGCCATTGCCGGTGCCTGGGCGGCGCGTGACCCGCTGGGGGCGCTCAAGTGGGTCGGCACCCTCCCGGCAAGTTGGGAAAAAACTGCGGCCTTCAATCGCATCGTTTCGAATTGGGCGGCCAGCGACCCGCAGGCCGCCGCCGGGTATGCTCTGGCGTTGCCCAACGGTGCAGACCGTAACGCCGCAATCGCCATGATCGCGACGCACTGGCCCCCGACCGATCCCGAGGGGGCGGTGCACTTCGCCGAAAAACTCCCGCCCAGCGGGAACCGCAACATTGCGGTCCGCGACCTCGTGGCCAACTGGGCCAACGCCGATCCCGCCGTCGCTTTTGCTTATGTCAAGGGCCTGCCATCCGGAGCGACCAAGAGCGACATGATCGAGAACATCATGACGCAGTGGGCGCAGGACAATCCGGAGCAGGCGCTGGCCGGCGCAACGAATCTCCCGCCGGGCAGCGTGCGCGTGAATGCCATGGGCGCGGTCCTCAGCCAGCTTGCGCAGCAGGACCCCGCGGCGGCAATGGAATATGTCAAGGCAACTCCCGCCGGCAGCGAACGTGACAATCTTCTCAAGACGATTACCCTGTCCCTGGCCTATTACGACCCGACGAACGCCGCCACCTTTGCCGCCGCGTTGCCGCCGGGCGAGGTTCAGAACAAGGTCCTTCGGACCATTGTGGACCGGCTCGCGGACGCGGATCCGAAGCAGGCGCTGACGTGGGCGAAGTCGTTGCCCGAGGGCAATGCGAAGCGGGTGGCGTTCGCACAGGTTGGAGCCGAACTTGTGAAATCCGATCCGGCCGGCGCGGTGGCGTGGGCCGCGGGGCTGTCGGATGCCGATGGCCGCAACCGGGTGCTTGAAAACGCCGTCTCTCAATGGGTGAAAGAGGATTCCGCCGCCGCACTGGCCTGGGTCAAACAAAGCTCGGACGGGCCGGAAAAGCAGAATGCGTTGTTGTTAATGGTGGGCAACCAACTCTTGTATAACGAACCCTCTGCGAGCCTGGACGTGGCGCTGCAAACGCCGCAGAGCAGCGAGCGGGACGATTTATTGAGAACCCTCGCCCATGAGTGGTCAAGCCAGGACCCGACCGCGGCGATGGAGCGTGCGCAACAACTTCCTCCAGGCCAGATGCGTACCGAGTTCACCGGGGATCTTGTTTCATCTCTGGCGGAATCCTCGCCGGCCGAAGCGGCCGCTTACGCTGCGAGCCTTCCCCCCGGCGACGTCCCGGACCGCACCATTGATGCCACGGTTCTGAATTGGGCCATGACGGATCCCGCCGCGGCGGCGGACTGGGTCTCGCAGTTCAATGGCGGCGCGGTGCGCGACACGGCGATTCTCGATGTCACCGAACAATGGGCCAGAATGGACCCGGCCAAAACAGGACAATGGCTGGCAAACCTGCCGGTGGATGCCGCGCGCGATGCGGCGTTTACGGCCTACATGCAACAAGTCACCCCGGAACAGCCCGAGTTGGCGTCACGCTGGATTGACTCGATCATCAATGACGGGCAGCGCCAGCAGGCGATCGAGTCCGTCGCGCAGTCCTGGATGAAGAGTGACCGCGCCGCCGCGACCGCCTGGCTGACGCGCATCGGCAAGGGCGAGTTGATTTCCAAGTATTGACGATGGCATTGGTCATTGGCGGCGGAATGGAATTGATTAAAAGGCAACCGATGGCACGTATGGGTTTCATCCCGGAGAATGAAGATGACGATCGGCATCGCGCTGGCCGATACGCAGCGACTATAACTCCGGCTGACCGTGAACAATCATCCATGACACGACCTCCCGGCAACCGGTGGTGGACTCAAGGCTGGCTCCTGTGCCTGCTCCTGGTCGCCGCCACCATCCTTGCCTACCAGCCGGCGTCGTCCGCCGGGTTCATTTGGGATGATGATGCGTACGTCACCCGCAATTCCCTGCTCACCGCCCCGGACGGGTTGCAACGGATCTGGTTCTCGTTGGATTCACCGTCACAGTATTTTCCACTGGTCTATACCACCTTTCGCCTGGAGCACGCGCTTTGGGGGTTGAATCCGGCGGGTTATCATTGGGTCAATATTCTGTTGCACGCAGTGAACGCGCTCCTGGCGTGGCGGTTGTTGAAACGTTTGAGCGTGCCCGGCGCCTGGCTGGCGGCGGCGATTTTTGCGCTCCATCCGGTCAACGTGGAATCCGTGGCCTGGATCACTGAACTCAAGAATGTACTGTCGCTGTTTTTCTATCTGCTGGCCCTGCTGGCCTGGGTGGAGACAGTGGAAAAGGCTGAAGGCTCAAGGCTGGAGGCCAAAGTATGGTATGGGTTGGCGCTGGTGTTTTTTGCGCTGGCGTTGTGCAGCAAAACGACCGCCTGCACGCTGCCCGCGGCGATGCTGTTGATTCTGTGGCTCAAACAAAAACCCATCAACTGGCCCCGGCTGGCGCAGGTCGTTCCTTTCGTAGTGCTGGGCGCAGGAATGGGATTGGTTTCGATGTGGTGGGAGCAACACCGTCAAGGGACCGAAGGAAAGACTTTTGCGCTCGGGCTCCTGGAACGCCTTCTCATTGCGAGCCGCGCGGTCTGGTTTTACGCCGGCAAACTGCTGTGGCCGGCCAACCTGACCTTCAACTATCCGCGCTGGGTGATTCAGCCGGGGAACCCGTTCGCCTACGGATGGCTCGTGGCCGGGGTGGGATTGGGCGCGGTGATCTGTTACGCGCGCCGGTTTGCCGGGCGCGGTGTCGTGGTAGCCGCAGCGTTTTACGTGGCGGCGTTGAGTCCGATGCTGGGTTTCATCATGCTTTACACGTTTCGCTATACCTTCGTGGCGGACCATTACCAATATGTAGCCTGCCTGGGTCCGATTGCCCTGGCGGCGGCCGGCCTCAGCGCTGCGTCATCGCGGTCTGGAAGCGAAAACCGGTTTTTGAAACCGCTGATCGGCGGCGGACTATTGGTGGTGCTGGGGGTGTTGACCTGGCGGCAATGCGGAATGTATGCCGACCTTGAGACGCTGTGGCGGACGACCTTGGCCAGGAATCCACATTCCTACATGGCCCGGAACAATCTGGGCACAGTTTGCCTCAACCAGGGGCGGCTGGATGAAGCGATGGCGTGTTTCCGGGAAGCCCTGGAAATCCAACCCCATGATGCCAACGCCTATCTCAATCTCGGGGCGGCTCTTTTTCAAGGCGGACAGGCGGACGGAGCGATTCTTCAGTACCAGAAAGCCCTGGAAATCCAGCCCGGCCTCGCCGAAGCGCACAAAAATCTTGGCGACGTTTTTCTCCAACTGGGGCGGGTGGATGAAGCGCTGGCTCATTCCCGGAAGGCGGTGGAAATCCGGCCTGAGTTCGCGGAAGCCCAAAACAACCTCGGCAACGCCCTGCTTCAAAAAGGGCAGTTGGACGAGGCAATCACTCATTTGCAAAGGGCCGTGGACCTCCTGCCCGAGTACCCCAATGCGCTCAACAATCTCGGTGTGGCGCTGATCCAAAGGGGAAAGGCCGCGGCGGCAATGGCTCTTTTCCAGAAGGCCGTGGACATTCAGCCCGACTTTGCCGAGGCCCACAACAACCTGGGCAAACTCCAGCTCCAACAGGGAAAGGTGCGCGAGGCCGTGGCGCACTACGAAACGGCGCTAAAGCTGCAACCGGACGACCCGGATACCCTGTCCAATCTGGCCTGGGTGCTGGCGACCTGGTCGGAGGCATCCGTCCGAAATGGATCCAAGGCCATGGAACTCGCCCAACGGGCGAATGAATTGTCCGACGGTCAGTCTCCCATGATTCTGGGCACACTGGCAGCTGCCGATGCCGAGGGCGGACGATTCTCCGAAGCGGTGACGGCGGCCCGGCGCGCGTTGCGGCTGGCCGATTCACAATCGAACCCGAAGCTGGCCGATTCCCTTCGCTCACAAATCACGCTCTATCAGGCCAACATTCCTTTCCGTGACGCCAGCCCGGCCAGCAGCGCTCCAATTCCCGTCAACCATGACGAGTGATATGAATCAAAGATGGCATAACCCATGGTGGACTCAGGCCTGGTTCCTGGGTTTGTTCCTGGTGGTTGCCACGGTTCTGGCCTACGAACCGGCATGGCACGCCGGGTTCATCTGGGACGATGATAATTATGTGACGAACAACCCCTTGCTGACTGCCCCGGACGGGTTGCAACGGATTTGGTTTTCGTTGGACTCGCCGTCACAGTATTTTCCACTCGTCTATACCATCTTTCGTCTGGAGCACGCGCTCTGGGGGTTGAATCCGTCGGGTTATCATTGGGTCAATATTCTATTGCACGCCGTCAACGCATTGTTGGTGTGGCGGCTGTTGAAACGTTTGAGCGTGCCCGGCGCCTGGCTGGCGGCGGCGATTTTTGCGCTCCATCCGGTCAACGTGGAATCCGTGGCCTGGATCACCCAGCTGAAGAATGTGCTGGTGCTGTTCTTCTCATTGCTGGCCCTGCTGGCCTGGGTCGAGTTTGTGGAGGAGCCGCCTCGCTGGCGTTGGTACGGGATGGCACTGATGTTTTTCACGCTGGCATTGGCCAGCAAGACGACCGCCTGTACGCTGCCCGCGGCGATGCTGTTGATTCTGTGGCTGAAACAAAGACCCATTGGCTGGTCCCGGCTGGCACAGACGGTTCCCTTCCTGGCGCTTGGTGTTGGAATGGGAATGGTCTCGATGTGGTGGGAGCGACACCATCAGGGAACCGAAGGAAAGACTTTTGCGCTCGGGCTCCTGGAACGCCTTCTCATTGCGAGCCGCGCGGTCTGGTTTTACGCCGGCAAACTGCTGTGGCCGGCCAACCTGACCTTCAACTATCCCCGCTGGGTGATCCATCCGGCGGAGGCGCTGGCCTACGGCTGGCTGGTTGCCGGAGCCGGATTAGGCGCAGTGATTCATTACGCCCGATGGTTTGCCGGGCGGAGTGTCGAGGTGGCGGCGATATTTTACGTGGCGGTGTTGAGCCCGTTGCTGGGCTTCATCATGCTTTACACGTTTCGCTACACGTTTGTGGCGGACCATTACCAATATGTGGCCTGCCTCGGTCCAATTGCCCTGGCGGCGGCGGGGCTGGCGCAGTTCAAAACCGGTCGGATCGTCCTGCCCCCCTATTTCCAAGCCGCGTTCTGCGGAGCGCTGCTGGCGGTGCTGGGGGTGTTGACCTGGCGGCAATGCGGGATGTACACCGACCTTCAGACGCTCTGGCGGACGACCCTGGCCAGGAATCCTCATTCCTGCATGGCCCTCAACAATCTTGGCACGGTTTATCTCAACCAAGGGCGGTTGGATGAAGCGACGGCGTCTTTCGAGGAAGCCCTGAAAATCGAACCCGACGATGCCAACGCCCATTTCAACCTCGGCCACATACTTCTCCGGCAGGGACAACTGGATGAAGCGGCCGCGCACTTCCAAAGGGTCCTGGAGATTCAACCCAATGATGCCAAGGCCCACAGCGATCTTGGCCTGGTTTTCCTGCAAAAGGGGAAGGTGGACGAGGCGAGCACTCAGTTCCGAGCCGCCTTGAAGCTCCAGCCGGACTTCATCGAGGCCCATTACAACCTCGGCAACGTCTCTTTCCAAATGGGGCGGCTGGACGAGGCCTTCGCGCATTTCCAGAAAGTCGGGGAGCTCCAGCCCGGAAATGCCGAAGTCCACAACAACCTGGGCTGGGTTTTGCTCTGCCGGGGGCGTGCGGAAGTTGCGATTGCCCAGTTTCAAACGGCCTTGAAAATCCAGCCCGGCTTCGCGTTGGCAAACGGCAATCTTGCTCTGGCTTTGATCCGGAATGGCCAGGCGCGGGAGGCCATCGCGCAATACCAGTCATTCCTGAAACTCCAACCGAACAATGCCGGCGCGCTGTCCGATCTGGCCTGGGTGCTGGCAACCTGGCCGGAGGCGTCCGTCCGAAACGGGGCGCAGGCGGTTGAACTGGCTCGCCGGGCGAACGAATTGTCCGACGGCCGGGATTCGGAGATTCTCCGCACCCTGGCGGCTGCTTATGCCGAGGGCGGACAATTTACTGAAGCCGTCACGACCGCCCGGCAAGCCCTGCAATTGGCCGATTCCCAATCCAATGGTACGCTGGGCGATGCGCTTCGCTCCCAGCTCAAGTCTTATCAGGCAGGGTCCCCGTTCCGCGACCCGAGCCCGACGAACGATTCAGTCAACCGTGACCGGTCAATTCCATTGCCATGAAATTTCCAAAAACGCGATGTTCCCGGTTTTCGGCTGCGAAAGTGAAAATTATGAATAAAAATCTTTACCATGCCCATGCCCTGAAAAAGAACGTCCTTTTCCCGTGCCTGCTGCTGGCAATGCTCGGAGCCGGTTTTTGGATCGGCCATGTCACTTTCTCGCGCGCGGTTTCCTCGTACTGGCCCGACGCTCTGCGGCCAACATCAGCCGCCAAGCGTGCTCCCCAAGCCCGGGCGGCCGATGGGCGTGATGTCGCCGTGGAAAAGCTCAGCGTCGAACAAATCGCCGCGCGGCTCGAGAGCGAATGCCAGCATGGCATCTGGCGGCCAACCAAGGAGTGGGAGATCATCTTCAATTCGCTCTCGCCGTCCGAGATCGGCCGCCTGATGTTGGCCGTGAAGCATCTCGTTCTCGCGTCCGCGCAGGAAGAGCTGCGTCGCGCGTTGTTCTCCCGTTGGGCGGAATGCGATCCGGTCGCCGCGCTCGCCTTCGCCCGCGGACTGCCGGCATCGGCCATGCGCGACGCCGTGATCCAGACGGTGCTGCAAGGCTGGCTCTACGCCAACCCGGAAGAGGCGATTGCGTGGATTCACGGGCTTTCAGCCGGCGTGATGAAAAACGAGGCCATCAATCTCGCGTTGCCTTACCTGGCTTCGAAGAATCCCATCGCCGCGCTGGAACTGGCCAAATTGTTGCCATCGGGCCAGCGCTCGGCGGCTTATTCGACCATATTCGGATCGTGGGCCGTGAGCGATCCGGCCGCGGCGGCCGCCTACGCGGCGAAGCTCAAGCTGCGCCCGGCGGACCGGCTGGCCATCTTCCAAACCATTGCCTGCGCTTGGGGCACCAGCGACCCGCAGGCGGCGGTCAAATGGGCCAACGCCCTCCCGCCGAGCGGCACAAAAAACGAGGTGCTCAACAGCATCGCCTTGAATTGGGCGGCGACTGATCCCAAGGCCGCCTCCGAATATGCCCTGGCGTTGCCCCCCGGCGCCAGACGGACCGACGCGCTCGCCATGACTGCGTCGGCCTGGTCCACGACGGATCCGGAGGAGGCGCTGCACTTCGCCGAAAAACTCCCGCCCGGCGGGAATCGCGACCGGGTGCTGGGCCACGTGCTGGGCAACTGGGCCAACACCGATCCCGCCGCGGCCATGGCTTACGCCAAGAATCTGCCGGCCGGAGCAGCGAAGAACGAGATGCTGGCCAACATCGGGATGCTGTGGTCGGCGGACGACCCGAAGCAGGCGCTGGCGAGCATAACAAATCTCCCGCCGGGCCGGGCGCGCACGGACGCCATCAACCAGGCCGTTGGCCAGCTCGCGCTGCAGGATCCCGATGCCGCGATGGAATACGTCAAAACGGCCCCCGTGGGCGCCGAACACGATCAGATGCTCAAGTCAATCTCCCAGTCGCTGGCATCCGATGATCCGAAGCGCGCCGCCGAATTTGCCGCCGCGCTGCCGGAAGGCACGATCCAGCGTGATGCGGTCTTCGCTGCCGTGACCGGTCTCGCGCAGGAAAATCCTCAGGAGGCGTTGGATTGGGTGCAAACGCTGCCGGAAGGCAAGGTGAAGAGCACGGCACTCGCGCAGGTTGGCGAAGAACTCGCAAAAACCGATCCGGCCGCCGCGGTGGCGTGGGCGACGGGGTTATCGGATGCGGATGGGCGCGATAAGGCGCTTTCCAGCGCCGTCTGCCAATGGGCAAAAGATGATTCCACCGCCGCTGCCGCCTGGGCCCAGCAGCTCCCGGACGGGCCGGCGAAACAGAATGCGATGGTCGCGGTGGCCAGCTCGATGGCGTTTAACAATCCCGCCGGAAGCCTGGAACTGGCATTGCAGATGTCGCCGGGCGACAGCCTGAACGAAATGGTATTGCACATCACCCAGGCCTGGGGGCGCGATGACCCGGTTGCGGCGATGGAGAGAGCCCAACAACTCCCGGATGGGCAGATGCGGACCGACTTTATCAGCGGCCTCGTTTCGGTCATGTCGCAATACTCGCCGTCCGATGCGGTTGATTCCATCGCGAGCCTTCCTCGCGGCGACGTGACCGAGGGTGCCATCAATAATGTGATCCAGAGTTGGGCCGAGACCGACCCCGCCTCGACGGCCAAGTGGGTCGAGGGCTTCAGTAATAACGCGTTCCGCGATTCAGCGGTGCTCGCCGTCGCCCAACAATGGGCCATGGTGGATCCGGCCAAGGCGGGGAAATGGCTGGCAAGCCTGCCGGCGGATACCGCGCGCGATCAGGCGATCACGGCCTACACCCAACAGATCGCCGTGGAAACACCCGCGACCGCGTCGAGCTGGATCAATTCGATAGCGGATCCAGGGATGCGCCAGGAGGCGATCGGGTCCGTGGCCCGCTTCTGGATGAAAAGCGACCCCGTCGCCGCCACCGCCTGGCTGTCAAGAATTGGCCAGCCGGGATTGTCCTACTGACCCGGATGATTGGCCGCGCCGTTTCGCGAGGTTTATGCAGCTTCTCTGCAACTGCCTGTCAGGTTGTGCTGTATGAAGCACCAAAACGACCGTCCATTTGACGAACGCGCTGCCACCGCCAGGTTTTCGGCAATGACGCCGTCCGCCGGCGACGCTGAGTCGGCGCTGATTCCGGGCTGCGGCCGTCCAGCGACAAACGGAACCGCGGAATTCCTGCGGTTATCGTGGAACCAGGGTTGGCTTCCCGCCCTGCTGCTGATCGCCGGCACCTTCGCCGCCTACCTGCGAATCTGGCGGGCCGGATTTATCTGGGACGATGACCTGTTGCTGACCGGGAATCCCCTCATTCAGGCGGCCGATGGTCTGCGCGGGATTTGGTTCAGCACCGAGTTGCCGGATTTTTTCCCGATGACCTCGACCACGTTCTGGCTGGAATGGCGGCTGTGGGGCACCAACCCGCTGGGCTATCACCTGGTCAATGTGTTCCTGCATACGCTAAGCGCCGTCCTGTTGTGGCGGGTGCTGGCAAGGCTGAAAATTCCGGGGGCCTGGCTGGCGGCGGCGATGTTTGCCCTGCATCCGGTCAATGTGGAATCGGTGGCGTGGATCGCCGAGCGCAAAAATACGCTGGCGATGTCGTTTTATGCCCTGACGCTGCTGGGGTATCTGCGATTTGAAGACACGGGCCGGCGGCGCTGGTATGGGGTGGCCATCGGCGCATTTGTACTGGCGCTGTTGAGCAAGACGGCCGTGGCGCCGTTGCCGTTGGTGCTGCTGGGCCTGGCCTGGTGGCGGCGCGGACGGGTGGAGCGCCGGGACGTGTGGCGAAGCGTTCCCTTCTTCGCCGTCGCGGCGGTGCTGGCCCTGGTGACCATCTGGTTCCAATACCACCGCTCCATCGGCCCGACCATCGTGCGCGACGACAATTTCTGGTCGCGGCTGGCGGGCGCGGGATGGGCCGTCTGGTTTTATCTCTACAAGGCAGTGCTGCCGGTAAACCTGACCTTCATTTATCCGCGATGGCGGATCGAGCCGGCGAACCTGCTGTCGTATGTGCCGGGGCTATTGGTGACAGCCGGACTGCTGGTGTGCTGGCGGTATCGGCGGGAATGGGGAAAAGCGTGGCTGTTCAGCCTGGGATACTTTGTGGTGATGCTCCTGCCCATTTTGGGATTTCTAAATATCTCTTTCATGCGCTACTCGCTGGTCGCGGATCGCTGGCAGTACTTTGCGGTTCTTGGCCCGGTGACGTTGGCGGCGGCCGGCATCACCGCGGCGCTGGGTCGTTTGGGGGGGAAAAGACCTGTCCTCAAGCCAGCGCTCGCCGGGCTGCTGCTGCTGGTGCTCGGCGGGTTGACCTGGCGGCAGAGCGGGATGTACACCGGTCTCGAAACACTCTGGAGGACGACCTTGGCCAGAAATCCGAATTGCGCCATGGCCCACACCGACCTTGGCAACGTGCTGGTTCAAAAAGGGCGGGTGGACGAAGCGATCACTCATTATCAGCAGGCCCTGGAAATACAGCCTGACTACGAGTTGGCCCACTACAACTTTGGCTACCTTCTGCTTCAAAAAGGACAGGTGGACGAAGCCATTTCCCATTTCCAAAAAGCGCTGGCCCTCCAACCCGATTCGGTGCCGGCCCATTACCACCTCGGGGACGCCTTTCTCCAGCAAGGGCGAATGAACGAGGCGGCAGTTCAATTTCAAAAGGCCCTGGAGATCAAGCCGGGCGTCGCCGAAATTCAGAACAGCCTGGGTGACGTCCTGCTCCGCCAGGGGAAGATGGACGAGGCAATCGTCCATTTCCAGACGGCCCTGCAGCTCCAGCCCCGTTATCCGAACGCTCTCAACAATCTTGGCATCGCGCTTTTTCACGAGGGGAAAAAAACGGAGGCGCTGGCGCATTTCCGGCAGGCCCTGGAGATTCAGCCTGATTTTGTGGAAGCCCATGTCAATCTGGGCAAAGCCCTGCTCCAAGCAGGTCAGGCGCCGGAGGCGCTCGCACACTACCGGACCGCTCTGACGCTGCGACCGGAGGATCCCGCCACCCTGTCCGACGTGGCCTGGGTGCTGGCGACCTGGCCGGAAGCAGCGGTGCGAAACGGGAAGCAGGCGGTGGAACTGGCTGGGAAAGCTGACCAATTGTCCAACCACCAGGATCCTATGGTGCTGCGGACACTGGCGGCTGCTTATGCCGAAGCCGGACAATTTGCCGAGGCCGCGAGCGCGGCCCGGCGCGCGTTGGAATTGGCCGGGTCAAATGCGGTGTTCGCTGCAGAACTTCGGTCGGAACTCAAACTCTACGAAGCGGGCGCGCCGGCTCGCGCCGGTCTGACATCCGAAACCCGAAACCCGAAACCCGAATGAAACCCGAAACCCGAAACCCGAATCCGGGGGCCCCGAGCTCACCGGACCCCCGTTCGGATCGGGCCTTCAGCCTTCAGCCTCCAGCCTTTAGCCTTTGCTTGCTTCTCGCGCTGGTCACGCTGCTGGTCTATCTGCCGGCGCGGCAGCATGACTTCGTATCTTATGACGACCCGGTTTATGTCACGAGCAACCGTTATGTTCAGGCGGGTTTGACCTGGGCGGGGGTGAGATGGGCTTTGGTCTCCACTTATGCCGGCAATTGGCATCCGCTCACCTGGCTTTCGCACATGCTCGATGTGCAACTGTTTGGCCCTGGTCCAATGGGGCCGCATCTGGTCAACGTGCTGTTCCATGCCGCGAACACCGTCCTGCTGTTCGTCCTGTTGCGCCGGCTTACCGGCGCGCTCTGGCGGAGCGCCCTGGTCGCGGCATTGTTCGCGCTGCATCCGCTGCACGTCGAGTCCGTGGCCTGGGTCGCTGAACGCAAGGATGTCTTGAGTGGTTTCTTTTTTCTGCTGACGTTGCTGGCCTATGCCCACTACGTGGAACGGTCCAAAGTCCAAAGTCCAAGGTCCAAAGTTTTCTACTGGCTGGCGTGGCTCGGCTTTGCCCTGGGGCTGATGAGCAAGCCGATGCTGGTGACCTTGCCGCTGGTGCTGCTGCTGCTCGATTACTGGCCGCTCAAACGATTTACGATTTACGACACCGACTCTTGTCGCGTATTCGCGATTCATCGGAGTTTGCACTTTACCCTCTGGCCGCTGGTCCGGGAGAAAATCCCGTTCCTCCTGCTCAGCGCCATGTCGTGCGCGGTGACGTATGGGGCGCAGAAGGAGGGAGGGGCCGTCCGGACCCTGGCCAGCTTCTCGATGGGGGAACGGGTTGGGAATGCGCTGGTTTCCTGCGCGCGATACCTCGGGAAAACGTTTTGGCCGGCGGACCTGGCGGTCCTTTATCCACATCCAGGGCACTGGCCGCCGGGGCAGGTGGTGTTGGCGGCGATACTGGTGGGCGGATTGTGCCTCGGCGCACTGAGGATTGGCCGCCGGTTTCCGTTCGTCGCCACCGGCTGGTTCTGGTTTCTCGGGATGTTGATTCCCACCATCGGTCTCGTTCAGGTCGGCAACCAGTCCATGGCTGACCGCTACACGTACCTGCCGTCCATCGGCGTGTTCATCATCCTCGCCTGGGGCGCGGGCGAGGCGTTTGTGCGCTGGCGGCTGCCAAAGGCGGTGATCGGAATTGCGACAGGGTTGGTGCTCATCGCCTGCGCGGTGCGGACGGGAGATCAATTGCGCTATTGGCAGAACAGCGAAAGCCTGTTTCGACATGCCATCGCCCTGACGCAGGGAAATTTTCTGGCTCATAATAACCTGGGGAACGCGCTGCTCGACAGGAAACAAGTGGACGAGGCGATCATGGAGTTCCACAAAGCCCTGGAAATAAAACCTGATTATGCCGACGCCCACGTCAACCTCGGCAACGCGCTGCTTGCCCAGAAACGGGTGGAGGAGGCGATGACCCAGTTCCAGACGGCGCTGCAGATCCAGCCTGGCTCCGCGGAGGCTCACTACAACCTGGGCAATGTCCTGCTCCAAAAAGGGCGAACTGATGAGGCGATCCTTCATTTCCGGAGGGCAGCGGAGATCAGCCCCGATCATGTGATGGCGCGGAACAACCTTGCCAACACCCTGCTCCAAAAAGGGCAAGTGGACGAGGCGATCCTTTACTACCGGGCGGCCCTGGAGATCCGGCCCGACTTCGTAGTGGCCCGCCACAACCTTGGCACTGCCCTGCTCCAAAAAGGGCAAACCAACGAAGCGATTGCGCAATTCCGGAGCATTGTCGAACTTCAACCCAGCGGCGCCAACACCCTAAACAACCTTGGCTGGGCGCTTCGTCAGGCGGGGCAACTTGATGAAGCTGTGGCCCAATTGACGAAAGCTCTGGAAATCCGGCCCGACTATCCGGAGGCCCACGGCAATCTGGCCAAAACCCTGGCGCTAAAGGGGCAGGTGCGGGAGGCTGTGGCGCACTACCGGACGGCCCTGAAACTTCAACCGGATGATCCCCAAAACCTGTCTGAACTTGCCTGGCTGCTGGCGACATGGCCGGAGGCGTCGTTTCGAAACGGGACCGAGGCGATTGAACTGGCCCGGAAGGCGGACCAACTCTCCAACGGCCGGGATCCCGCAGCGCTTCGCGTACTGGCCGCCGCTTACGCCGAAGGCGGACAGTTTGCCGAAGCGGTGAGCGCGGCCCGGCGCGCGTTGGAATTGGCCGAGTCAAATGCGGTGTTCGCTGAAGAACTTCGGTCGGAACTCAAACTCTACGAAGCGGGCGCGCCGGTTCGCGCCGGTCTGACATCCGAAAACCGAAATCCGAAATCCGAATGAAACCCGAAACTCAAAATCCGAATCCGGAAGCCCAAGGCTCGCCGGACGCCCGTTCGGATCGGGCCTTCAGCCTTCAGCCTTTAGCCTTTAGCCTTTGCTTGCTTCTGGCGCTGGTCACGCTGCTGGTTTACCTGCCGGTGCGGCAGCACAGCTTCCTGCGTTTTGATGACGCGGATTACGTCACCGACAACGGCATGGTCCAGTCGGGCCTGACATGGGCCGGAATCAAGTGGGCTTTCACCACCTTTCACTCCTGCAACTGGCATCCGCTCACGTGGCTTTCGCACATGCTGGATGTGCAATTATTTGGCGCCGGCCCGGCCGGGCCGCATCTGGTCAACGTGCTGTTCCATGCCGCGAACACCGTCCTGCTGTTCGTCCTGTTGCGCCGGCTTACCGGCGCGCTCTGGCGGAGCGCCCTGGTCGCGGCATTGTTCGCGCTGCATCCGCTGCACGTCGAGTCCGTGGCCTGGGTCGCTGAACGCAAGGATGTCTTGAGTGGTTTCTTTTTTCTGCTGACGTTGCTGGCCTATGCCCACTACGTGGAACGGTCCAAAGTCCAAAGTCCAAGGTCCAAAGTTTTCTACTGGCTGGTGTGGCTCGGCTTTGCCCTGGGGCTGATGAGCAAGCCGATGCTCGTGACATTGCCGTTGGTGCTGCTGCTGCTTGATTACTGGCCGGTTCAACGGTTCAACGGTTCAACGGTTCAACGGTTGTTCTTGGAGAAAATCCCGTTCTTTCTGCTCAGCGCCATGTCGTGTGCGGTGACGTTCGTGGCTCAAAAGCAAGGCGGGGCCGTCCGGTCCCTGACCAGCTTCTCAGTTGGCGAACGGGTCGGGAATGCGCTGGCCTCATACGCGCAATACCTGGTCAAAATGTTCTGGCCGGTTGATCTGGCCATCTTCTATCCGCATCCCGGCCAGTGGCCCGCTGCGCAGGTCGTGCTGGCGGCCATTCTCATTGCCGGCTCGTGCCTGGTGATCGTGTGGTTCGCTCGCCGGCTCCCGTTTGCGGTCACCGGCTGGTTCTGGTTTCTCGGGATGTTGATTCCCACCATCGGTCTCGTCCAGGTGAGCAATCAGTCCATGGCCGACCGCTACACGTACCTGCCGTCCATCGGTGTGTTCATCATCCTCGCCTGGGGCGCGGGGGAGGCGTTTGTGCGCTGGCGGCTGCCGAAAGCGGTGATTGGAATTGCGACGGGGTTGGTGCTCATCGCCTGCGCGGTGCGGACGGGAGATCAATTGCGCTATTGGCGGGATGGCGAGCGTCTCTTTCGCCATGCCCTTGCTGTCACGGATCGGAATTTTGTGGCGGAAAACAACCTCGGGAACGTGCTGCTGGACAAGGGACAAGTGGATGAAGCAATGACCCATTACCAAAAGGCCCTGGAACTTCAACCCAGATATGCCGATGCCTGCAACAATTTGGGCAGTGCGCTGCTCGAAAAAAACCGGGTGGACGAGGCGATCACCTGTTACCAAAAGGCCTTGGAACTTCAGCCCGATTATGCCCTGGCCCACAATAATCTGGGCAACGCGCTGCTCCGGAAGGGACAGGTGGACGAGGCGATCGCACATTACCAGAAATCCCTGGCCATCCAACCCGACTACGCCAATGCCTGGAACAATCTCGGCACCGCCTTTCGCCAAAAGGGGCATTTGGATGAGGCGATCACCGATTACTGCAAAGCTTTGAAAATTCACCCCAATCATGCCCAAGCTCACAACAATCTGGGTGACGTTCTGCTGCAAAAAGGCCAGGTGGACGAGGCGATCGCGCATTTTCAAATGGCGGTCAAAATCAAGCCCGACTTTGCCGAGGCGCACCACAACCTGGGTATCATCCTGTTGCAAAAGGGCCAGACGGCGGCAGCAACAACTCATTTCCAAAAGGTCGTGGAACTCAAACCCGACGACGCCGAGGCGCACAACAACCTCGGCTGGTGCCTGGTGCAAACCGGGCGGGACGGCGAGGGAATCGACCATTTCCAAAGGGCCCTGGAAATCCGACCCGACTTCGCCGAGGCGCGCAGCAACCTCGGTTTTGTTCTGCTGCAAAAGGGACGGGTGCGCGAGGCCATGACGCACATCCAAATGGCGGTGACGCTGCAGCCGGACAACGCCCGTACCCTGTCCGGCCTGGCCTGGGTGCTGGCGACCTGTTCCGAGGCATCGGTCCGGGACGGGGCCAGGGCAATGGAGTTGGCCCAACGGGCGAACCGGTTGACCGGCGGCCAGGATCCCATGGCCCTCCGCGCGTTGGCGGCCGCTGATGCCGAAACCGGCCAGTTTGCCGAAGCGCTGTCAGCGGCCCGTCGCGCCGTGCAGCTGGCCGAGGCCCAATCCAACACGGAGTTGGCTGGCATGCTGCGGTTCGAAATGCAACTCTACCAAGCAGGCGCGCCAGTTCGCGAGAGCATGGAATCCGAAACCCGAAGCTCCAAATCCGAATGAACCCCGAAGTTCGAAATCCGAGTCCAAACGCTCCGCGCCCGCCAGACGCTCATCCGGATCGGCCCTTCAGCCTTCAGCCTTCTGTCTTCTGCCTTTGCTTGCTCCTCGTGGCCGCAACGCTGCTGGCCTACCAGCCGGCCTGGAACGGCCAGCCGGTTTATGATGACGAGGATCATCTCACCCCGCCGGAACTTCGTTCGCTGACCGGCCTGGCGCACATCTGGACCAAGCTTGGCGTCGTATCCCAATACTATCCGGTCGCGCACAGTGTCTTTTGGCTGGAGCACAAACTGTGGGGTGAGGCGATGCCCGGCTATCATCTCGTCAATATTCTGCTTCACGTCGGCTGTGCCTTGCTGCTGTTGCAGCTTCTGAAAAAACTGGAAGTCCCCGGGGCCTGGCTGGCGGCGGCGGTCTTTGCTCTGCACCCGGTGCAGGTGGAATCGGTGGCGTGGATTTCGGAATTGAAGAATACCCTCTCGACGGTTTTCTTTCTCGGGGCGGCGCTGGCCTACCTGAGCTTCGATAGGACCAGGCAGGGGAAGTTTTATGCCCTTGCCTTGATTGGGTTCGGCGCAGGCTTGCTGACCAAATCGGTCATTGCGAGCCTGCCGGTGGCGCTGCTGGTGGTCTTCTGGTGGCAACGGGGAACGCTGTCCTGGAAACGGGACGTGCGGCCGCTGGTTCCATTTTTTTCCGCAGGAATCGTCTCCGGACTGTTTACCGCCTGGGTCGAACGGAAGTTTATTGGCGCCGAAGGCGAAGCCTTCAACCTGACCCTCATTGAGCGGTGGCTCATCGCCGGGCGCGCGATTTGGTTTTACCTGGCCAAACTCTGCTGGCCGGCGGACCTGGTTTTCATTTATCCGCGCTGGCGGGTCAATGCGGCAATCGGGTGGCAGTACCTGTTTCCCTTCGCCGCGCTGCTGCTGGTCGCCGGCTTGTGGGCTTTGCGGCGCCGCTGGCGTGGGCCGCTGGCGGGGCTATTGTTCTTCATCGGGACACTGTTCCCCGCGCTGGGCTTCATCAACGTGTATCCATTCCGTTATTCATTCGTGGCCGATCATTATCAATACTTGGCGAGCGTGGGCGTCATTGTCGTTGCGTCAGCCGGGGCGGCGCTGTTGCTGGGCCGCTGGCGATGGTGGGGCCGGCTGCCCGGAAACGTGCTGTGCGTGGCGTTGCTGGCGGCCCTGGCGGGTTTGACCTGGCGACAATGCCACATGTACCGCGACGTTGAAACGCTTTGGCGGATGACCATCGCCCGGAATCCGGCCTGCTTCGTGGCTTACAGCAACCTTGGCAACGCCCTGCTCCAAAAGGGCCGGGTGGACGAAGCGATCCAAATGTGTGAAAAGGCCTTGGAACTCCAACCCGACTTTGCCGAACCGCATAACAATCTCGCCAACGCCCTGCTCCAAAAGGGGCGGGTGGACGACGCCCTCCGGCATTATCAAAAGGCCCTGCAAATCCGGCCGGATCTGGCGGTGGCCCACTGCAACGTGGGTTACATTCTGCTGCAACGGGGCCGGGTGGACGACGCGATGGCCTATTTCCAAAAGGCCGTGGACCTCCGGCCTGAGTTCGTCAAGGCCCGTATCGACCTGGCGGGTGTTCTGCTGCAGAAAGGGCGCATGGACGAAGCAATCATTCAGCTGCAAGCCGCCCTGGAACTCCAGCCTGAGAACGCCGAGGCCCATAGCGATCTGGGCAATGCCCTGCTCGAAAAAGGGGATTTCGGTGGCGCCATCGCTCATTTGCAGAAAGCCCTGGCCGTCCAACCCAATGACGCAAAAACTCACAACGATATCGGCAATGCCCTTCTGCAAAAGGGGCGGACGGACGAAGCGATGGCTCATTACCAAAAGGCACTGGAGATCCAGCCCAACTTCGACCTGGCCCATTACAACCTGGGCTATGCGCTGCTCCAAAAGGGCGAACGGGACCAAGCCATTACCCATTTCCGAAAAGCGCTGGCCGCCCAACCCGGCCTGGCGGCCGCGCACTTCCAGCTCGGCAACGCCCTGCTCGAAAAGGGAAGCGTGGATGAGGCAGTGGTTTGTTTCCGGAAAGCACTGGAGATACAACCCGGCTTTGCGGAAGCCCATCTCGCCCTGGCGGGCGCGCTGCTCCAAAAAGGGCGGGTGCATGAAGTGCTGGCGCATAGTCGTGCGGCACTGGAGTTGCAGCCGGACAATCCCGCGATCCTTTCCAGCCTGGCCTGGGTGCTGGCGACCTGGCCGGAAGCCTCGGTGCGAAACGGGACCGAAGCGATCAAATTGGGTCAACGGGCAAAGCAATTGACCGGCGGTCAGGACCCGATGGCGCTCCGCGCGTTGGCCGCCGCGTATGCCGAAGGCGGGCGTCTCGCCGAAGCGGTAACATCCGCTCAACAAGCAATGGAACTGGCGACCCGTCAAAACAACCCCGACCTGATCCAGGCGCTTCGCTCCGAACTCGATGTCTACCACGCGGGTTACCCGTTCCGCGAGCCCGCATCGCCGCCGTAACCGCGGCTTGATTTTGGGACGAGTGAAGGAAATCGAACCCTCATCTCCTTCTGTCATTTTATCGCTTTGTAATATTGCCAATGTGTCATAGGTGATGGCATATCATTGGCAATGAAGAACCTGACCGAGCATCTTTGGTTTGAAGCTCCCCATCGCCGGGGATTTGTCAACATTACCGATGCGTGCGGGTGAAAATCATCGGCGAATAAACCCCATGCCCATCAAACTCGCAGAGTTAAAGCAGGTTGCCATCGTCAATTCCCTGCGGAGCTGCCAGCTGTTCGCCGGGTTGCCCCAGCCTGACCTGGAAAAAATCGCGGACATCTCGGTCGTAAAAGCCCTGGAAAAGGGGGATTACCTGTTTCGCGAGGGCGATTCCGCCCCCGGATTTTACGTCGTGCAGCGCGGTGCAGTGAACGTCCATCGCGTCAATGCCGCCGGCAAGGAACAGATCATCCACGTTTTTCGCGCCGGCGATTCGTTCGCCGAGGCGGCGCTGGCGACGCCCCTGGGCTATCCTGCCGACGCCCGCGCGCTGGAACCCACGCAAGTGCTGCTCGTGCAAAAGGCGGGGATTTTGGAGCTGCTCAAGCGTCAGCCGGAACTGGGGTTGCGGATGCTCGGTTCCGTGAGCGGCCATTTGCGCGTGCTGGTGGGACAACTGGAAGATTTGACGCTCAAGGACGTGGAAACGCGCCTGGCCAACTGGCTGGTCAAACGCTGTCCCAATCCGCAAGCCGAATCGCCGGTCAAAATCGATCTGCCGATGGCCAAGCGCGTGCTGGCGGCGGAATTAGGCACGGTCAGTGAAACCTTTTCGCGCACGCTCGCAAAGTTCCGTGAACAAAAGCTGCTCGCGGTTAAAGGCAAGACCGTGACGGTGCTTTCACCGGCCCGGTTGAACTTGCTGCTGCGGCACAACCTGGGGGAATAACAAGGGCGTGTCGCCCAAAGGAAACGGACCGCGGGCGTCCCACCCGCAGGAGCCCGGATTGCCCAAGGTCACATGAAATTCCATGGGTTGAGGATGGCCGAACGTGCTGCCGTTGAGGCAGCCGCGCTCCGCTGGTTTCAAATTAATTTGGGCATCACACCATTGACATATCCTCCAGCCACGGGAACGCGGGCGGCGCACAAATTCCGTCAGGACCGGATCATCGTCAGGACCATTTTGAAGCGCTTCAAGGCTTTGAGCGCGTGCGGCTGGCCGGCGGGCATTAAAATCAATTCGTCGCGTTGCAGCCGATGGGCTTTGCCGGAAATGGTGATCTCCACTTCTCCTTCCACGACGTGCGCCAGGGCATCGAACGGGGCGGTATGTTCGCTCAACCCCTGTCCTTCATCAAAGGCGAAGAAGGTCACATTGCCCGTCGGTTTCCGGACCATCTCGCGACTGACGACAGCGTCGTTTTGGTAGTCTGCAATGTCACGGGCATTGGTCACTTGGGCTCCGGGAAGCCCTTTGGCTTTGGCTGCAGGCTGTTCAGTCGGTTTTTTATCTGGATGCATATGGATAGCTTAGCTGGTTACTGTCAGGCTCGACTTGACCGGCGTCAAGCTTCGGAGACATTCTGGAGTCGTCCAAATCCTCGGTTTTTAAGCAATTGCCGGTTTTGGCCAATCGGCTGAAACCTTGACCGGCGTCAAGGCCGGCTCCGTGGTTTTCGGGAATATTGGTGACGTGAAAGCGGTATTACCAGCCAGGCAGTCATTGCCACCGACCATTTCCGCCAGCCGGCGGCTGGTGCGGGAGTGGAAAACCATGGCGGCGATGGTCCGGTGCCATTGCCACGGCCACCACGCCACCACGGCCGCTTTGTGTCCGGAATGCCGGGAGCTTTTGGACTATGCCACCCTGCGGCTGGATCGTTGCCGGTTTGGCGCGGAGAAACCCACCTGCGCCAATTGCCCGGTGCATTGTTATCAGCGCAACCAGCGCGACCAGATGAAAGTGGTCATGCGGTATGCCGGTCCCCGGATGCTCTGGCAGCACCCGATTTTGAGCCTCCGGCATTGGTGGGATGGTTTCCGCCGGGTTGCTACGTCCGGCGTGGCGGCCCACCTTGACAGCTTTTAGTCGCCACTCAACCAAATCAAATATGATTACCACCACACCCGCTGCACCGCCTGAAAACTTGATCGGCCCGGACAAAATCATGGATGTCCGGGAAATTCCCTGCTCCATCAAACACGGACAGATCCTGCGCAACTGCCTGGACCTGCCGGTGGGGGATCATTTTATCTTGCTGAATGGCCATGATCCGGTGCGCATTCACGACCAGCTTTCCAACGCCTGGCCGGGAGCCATCGCCTGGGAGTGCCTGGTCCAAAAGCCGGATGAAGTCCGGATCAAGATCACCAAGCTGAACGCCGTGAAGCCGGACTCGGAACTGCCGCCCGGATTTACGTGTTCGCACTAAACCATTACGGGATAAAAGGTTGGTGTTGATTGGCGGATGAATAACTGGCAAACATTAATCCATAACCGCCTATGACATTCCGCGCCGTCTTTGTTGCCATTGTCATCGCCACCGGCCTGATTGTTTCGGCCGGCCTCATCAATTCCTGGCGGCCGCCCCTGGTGGTCCAACAGCCGACCGCCGCTTTTGTGCGTGCCAGCGGCAAATGTGCGGAGTGCCATCGCAACAACCAGTACTCCATCGTCCATGAATTTGAGATGAGCAAGCACGCCCAAAAGGGCGTCACCTGCCTCGATTGCCACCAAGTGGCGCCCGGGCAGACCGGGACGAACCACAACGGATTTGTCATCAATCACGGCATCACGTCCGCCAATTGCCGCGCGTGTCACCAGACGGTCTATGACCAGTTCGCGCGCAGCCGCCATGCGGCTCCCTCGTGGGTGGCCGTAATGGGGAACCAGGATTTTTCACCGGAGATGATCGAGCAGATGGAAAAGCTGCATCCCGGCTCGATGAAACGTCCGCCGCATCCGCTGACGAAACTGGAGGGCGATTCGGCGGCCAAAAGCGGATGCATCGCCTGCCACGCCATCGGCAAGCCCAATGCCGACGGCAGCATCGGCAACTGCACCCTGTGCCACACGCGTCACACCTCGTCCGTGGAAGTCGCCCGCCTGCCCAGCACCTGCGGCCAGTGCCATCTTGGGCCCGACCATTCACAGATGGAGATTTACACCCAGTCCAAGCACGGCGTCATGTTTGCCGCGCAGCGGGATTTGCTGAACCTGAAGGCGCCGCCGGACAGTTTGACGACCAAGGACATGTTCATCCCCACCTGCGCCACGTGTCACATGAGCGGGCTCAATGGCCGCGGGGTCACGCATGATCCGTCCGAGCGGCTGTCGTATAATTTGTTCGCCGAAGTGACGCAGCCGCGCCCGAATGCCGAGCGCGCGCAGGCCAAAATGAAGGACATCTGCCTGCAATGCCATACCCCGCCCCTCGTTGACCGCATCTACAAGGAAGGCGCCGCAGTCGTGGATGCGACGAATGAAAAGGTCCTCGCCGCCAAAGCCATCATGGATTCCCTCAAGGCGGATGGCCTGCTTTCGACGAACGCCTTCAGCCAGCCGATCCAGTTCACCTACTTTGACCTGTGGCATTACTATGGACGCACTGCCAAGCACGCCGCGTTCATGGGCGGGGCGGACTATGTGCAATGGCACGGCAACTATCCCATCCTGCAGCACACGGTCGAACTCCGGGCCGAAGCGCAGCAATTGCGAAACGAACATGCGGCCGGCCGTTAAATGGCATCGTCGCCCGCGGACGTGGGTGGAATTGTTTGTGCTGTTCAATCTGGCCGGGCTGGCCCCGGACATTTTTCTGGCGCACAGCACCAACAACTTTCACGCGGCGGCGGAATATATCCCGCTCGTTTTCTCTCTGGTTGCGCCGGTTTTGCTGGTCCTCGCCATCGGGTCGCTGGCGCGGTCGCGGCTGCAGCCCTGGCGCGCGCTGGGATACCTGGTTGGCTGGACTTCCGTCATCATCGGCATCACCGGGATGGTGTTGCATTTGAAAAGCCAGTTCTTCCAGCAGTGGACGCTGGCCAGCCTGGTTTACGCGGCGCCGTTTGCCGCGCCGCTGGCGTATACCGGCCTCGGCTCGCTGCTTCTTATGAACCGCATGGTGGAGGACGACCAGGCGGATTGGCCGTGGTGGGTGATTTTCTTTGCGCTGGGCGGCTTTGCCGGCAACTTCGTCTTCAGCCTCACCGACCACGCGCAGAACGGTTTCTTCCACCACACCGAATGGATTCCCGTCATCAGCAGCGCGGTGGCCGTGGGATTTCTGGTCGTAACCCTGCTGCTGCCGGTGAACCGCACGTATCTGGCGGTGTGCGGACTGGTCCTGCTGGCGCAAACGGCGGTGGGGGCGCTGGGCTTCGCTCTCCACGCCAGCGCCGACTGGCACGGGGTTGGCCCCACGCTGCTCGCCCGCGTCATCCATGGCGCGCCGATTTTTGCGCCGACGTTGTTTTGCGACCTCGCCATGCTGGCCGGCATCGGTCTTTGGGAATTTTGGCATTCCCAAAGACCGGCAATGCCAGACCCGCCTCGGCCTACCGGCATTTGACCCGGTAAAATTGCTGCGAACCGTTCGGCGCAACCATCGCGCGAAAGTTTCCCGGGCTGGTTTGCGTAATGGTCGCCGGCGTATCATTGAAAGAGCCCGACGCCTGGCTGGCACTTTGCAGGGTAAAGTACGAAACCACATCCGCCGGATCCCCGGCAAAATCAATCTGGATGAAACCATTCAGCGGGGCAATGGCGCTGACACAAAATGGTCTCGCCGAAGGAAGATTCGTCCAGGACAAAGAGAAATTATCGATGCCGAACGTATCGCGATAATTGCTGCCGGTGCTGCCGGTCAAAGCCACGATGCGGATCCAGACATTGGAAGCCCGGTTATCCAGGGCGGTGGCGAAGGCAATGCTTGCATGCGTGGTCCCAAAAACGCCGGGATCCTCATAGCTGGCCACGGCAGTGAAATTCGTCGGATTGCTTCCCGTTGCATAGTCCACACTCCAGGCCGTCGACCGGGATTGAACGCTTAACATCAAAAAATCCAGTTCCAATTGGAACCCCGCCTGATGGGAGGTGTTGGTGAGATTCAGGATAAACGCGGCGCCGGGATCGCCGAAACCTGTGCCCTGACGAATGGCCAGGGCACGATTGGTGAAATTGTTCTGCGCCGTCGAACTTTCGCCGCCGAGCAAATTCGTCCCGGCGTTGCCGGTGCCGGCGCAATTTTGAAACTGGCCGGGAAGACTGCTCCAACTGGTGTGGGTGGTTGCAAAAGTCACCGCCGTTCCGAGATTGGTGGCGTGCGCATTGGTGCAGACCATCCACCCGACTGGCAGTCCGGAGTCCAGGTTGTCGAAGGTCTGCAGATAATTCGTGCCGGCCAGGGTTAATTGTGCTTTGAGGTTCGAGGTGGTCCACGGTAATAATCCAACGGCAACCACGACCGAGATGAATTGACGAGTCTTCATAATTTTTTTCCAGGTTGGAACGTCATGCAAACCGAGCCCACTACCCCGTGAACCCTGATCCGATCTGTCCCGCGCTAAGAATGGACGGCCAGCTGATGATGAATAGACAGCTGTCCGCCTTTCGTTTTCCCGCTGGAACAAAATCAAGCTTGCATCGGCCGCGCGAAGCATTATGCGACCTTTAATTAATGGTGTTACGGGATAAGTTTTACATGAGTATATACTGGAAGCAAGCATTTATTTTAAATATCGCGAGCTCATGTCCCGGAGCCGTGCAACCTGCCTTGCATCTGCGGCGGCAAACCGCCAATATCAAACCACGATGAAAACAACCGGCTGGATCTTATTGCTGGCTTCGACCCTCTGCCTGCGGGCGGCGGATGCGCCCAAAACCAATTCCCCCGCCGCCGGGACCAACGAGCCGCCGGTTGCGAAAGTCGAGGCGGGGATGATTCCCGACGCCACGCACAAGCCGGTGCGCACCACCAACGCCGTCACCATTGCCGGCCAACGTGTGACCTATGTGGCCGAGACCGGAATGTTGCCGTTGCTCAAGCCGGACGGCACTTCCCGCGCCTCCGTCTTTTATGTCGCCTACACCCGCGCCGGCCAGACCAACCTGTCCGTGCGGCCCGTCACGTTTTGTTTCAACGGCGGGCCCGGCTCGTCGTCCGTGTGGCTGCACCTCGGCGCGCTGGGTCCGCGCCGCGTGAAGATGAACGCGGACGGCACGCTGCCGCCGCCGCCGTTCGGCCTGGTGGACAACGAGTATTCCCTGCTGGCCGACAGCGATCTGGTGTTCATTGACCCGGTGGCCACCGGATTCAGCCGCCCGGTGAAGGACGAAAAGGCCGACCAGTTTTTCGGGGATACCGCCGATCTCGATTCCATCGGCGAATTCATCCGGCTCTGGACCACGCGGTACGAACGCTGGCTTTCCCCAAAATATCTCTGCGGCGAGAGCTATGGCGTCTTTCGCGCGGCGGGGCTGGCCGACCATTTGCGGTCGCGCTATGGGATGTATCTGAACGGCCTGATCCTCGTCTCCGGCGTATTGGATTTTGGCACGATCTGGGGGCAGACCGGAAATGATCTGCCGTTTGCGCTGTACCTGCCGGCGTACACGGCCGCGGCGAACTTCCACCGGAAATTGCCGCCGGATCTGCAGGCCGACCTGCCCAAGGCGCTCGCCGAGGCGCGGGAATTTGCCCAGGGCGAATATGCTTCCGCCTTGCAGCAGGGGGATTCGCTGCCCGCGGATGAACGGAAGAAAGTCGCGGCCGAACTGGTGCGGCTCACCGGCCTGAAGCCGTCGGTCATCGAAGACAACCGTCTCCGCATTGACGAGGGCGTTTTCCGCAAACAGCTCCTGCATGACGAAGGCCTGATTCTCGGCGCCTACGATGCGCGGCTCACCGGGCGCGATGATGATCCGGCGTCACCGTATCCCGGTTTTGATCCATCCAGCGCAGCGACGTTCGGGCCGTTTTCCGCGGCGATGAATTCCTACGTGCGCGGCGAATTGAAATTCGAGGACGATTTGCCGTACGAAATTCTTGCCGGCGTGCAGCCCTGGAATTACGGCGTGCGCAACAACTACGCCAACGCGAGCGACAAGCTCGCCGCCGCGATGAACCAGAATCCCTACATGCGCGTCCTCGTGCTCGGCGGACGCTGCGACCTGGTCTGTCCGATCGACACGATGCGCCACGCCCTCGAACATATGCAGCTCGCCTCCCTCTACCGGACGAACATCCTGTACGCCGCATATGATTCCGGCCACATGATGTACATCAATCTGCCGGACCTGAAAAAAATGCAGCAGGACCTCGAAGGTTTTGTGAAGCCGTAATCGCCGGGGCGCGGACAGCTTGTCCGCGCATTGGGATTCAGTTTGTTTTGGCGTCGGGCGATGGCCAGGGAGAGCAGGTTAAACCCTGAACTCCGGTGTTTTGCGGACAAGCTGTCCGCACCCCGTCATTCATGCACCCGGACCAGGGTCTTGATGGCGTGGTTGCCCGCGGCCATGGATTTGAACAGTTCCGGCAGTTGCGTCAGCGGTGATTCGCCATCCACAAAATCCGCCGCGCGAATCGCACCGGTTTCGATGAAGGCGAGGGCACGCCGGATGGTGCGGGGTGAGTGATGAAAGCTCGCCAGCAGGGTGAGGTTGGAGTAGTGGAGGATCGTCGTGTCGAGCGTGATGCTGGTGCCGGAGGGGCAGCCGCCGAAGAAATTCACCGTGCCGCCCTTGCGCACCAGATGCACCGCGGCTTCCCAAACCGGCGGCTGGCCGACCGCTTCCAGCACCGCGTCAAAATGCGTCCGGGTCGCATTGCGGACCCGGGTGACCAGTCCATGGCCATCGCCAACGTCCACCACCGCATCCGCGCCGAGGCGCTGCGCAGCTTCCAGCCGGACCGCGCGTCGTCCGGCGACGGTGACGTGGCAGCCCAGATTTTTGGCCAGGCAGACGAACATCAGGCCGATCGGCCCGGCGCCGATGACCAGCACGCTTTGGCCGGCGCGCAGCCCGGTGTCCTCGACGCCCTGGACGACGCAGGCGAGCGGTTCGGTGAGCGCGGCATCGCGGAAAGAGGTCTCCGGCTTGAGGCGCAGCAGGTTCTTTTGGACCAGGCGCGCGGGCACGGCAATGGATTCGGCGTAGGAGCCGTTGAGGAATAGCAGGTCTTCGCAAAGATTTTCCTGCCCGGCACGGCAATGAAAGCAGCCGCCACAGGGGGCGGAATTGGCCGCCACCACCGGGTCGCCCACCTGCCACCCCGGTTCCGAACTGCCCTCGCCCAGTTCGGAGATGGTGCCGGCAAATTCATGCCCGAAGACCGCGGGCGGAACGATCATTCGGGCGTGATAACCGCGTTTGAAGACCTTCAGGTCGGTGCCGCAGGTCAGGGCGGCCTCGATGCGGATGCGCACCTCGCCCGGTTCGAGCGCGGGGGGAACGATGTCTTCAATCTGAATTTTTTCCCGTCCGTGCAGGATGGCGGCTTTCACCCCGGCAGTTTACGAGGTCGGGCGAGGGTCGCAAACTTTAGTTGATGCCGGGCCGGGACGCTGGCGGCTGCGCGACCGGCAAGGTCGCCCGGCATTATGCGGCACGCCTGGCGAGCGGGATTTCGAGAATCACGAGGACCGGCGCTGCCGGAACGTCAATGGGCAAGCGGCGCCCAATTGCCGCGGATGACGCCTTTGGCGGCCGGCACGCCCGGGGGCGATCCATCCGGGGTTTTGAAATTGGAGTCGAAGCCCCATTGGCGCGTGGGTTTGTCGTAGTAGCCGCTGCCGCCAGGTCCGATCCAGAAATTGGTCGCGTAGATGCTGGGGAACATGACGACGATCGAGCCGTTATAGCAAAGCGTGTCGCCGCTCCAGTTTTCCACCAGGCGCAGGAAATTTTCCAGGCCGCCGCTGTAATGTTTGGTGCTGCCGACATTGGTGGAGACGACGATGCCCTCGAGACAGGCGGCATTGATGGTGGTGTTGGTGGCATTCCGTGCCGTGTAAGCGCTGCTGGACGGGTAGCTGTCCAACCAACTGGCGGAAAGGATGGTGATGGAGTCGCCCATGAGCGCCGCCGGCCTGGTCCAGGCGGTGTTGGTGGTCTGCATGGACTGGCTGCCGCCGGTATTGGTCCGGATGTTATAACTGCCCAAGGTATAAAGCGGCATGGGCGTGGTGATGGAGAGACCCCAGTGGGTTGGCAATTGTTGTCCATTGACCACCCGCACGGCGGGAAGTGTTGTCCCGGTCAACGGAACGCTGTTATAGATATAAATGGTATCAATGGGATGGCCTTTAGTACCGGTATCCGTGGCGGGGGTATGGCCCATTCCATTGGCGCCGCCACATGTCTGGTTCCAATTGGAACCTTCCGTGGCCGGGTTGGAGAGCCAGACGGTGAGTTTGGCGATGTCAATCTGGACCGCCTGAACGGTCTTGCCTTCGCGGAAATCGTAGAAAGACACATTCGTCAAAAACGGGAAATAGGAAGCCACCAGCACATTGCTTACAACCGGGATTGGCAGAGCAGGATTGTTGGTAATGTAAACAACGTGACTTGTCTTGTTCGAAATCATGCAAAGCTCGTTGTTCGTGAGCTGCATCAGAGAATTGGGAGCGGCGCTATAGTCTTTGTCCTGGTAATAAATGGTGAAGTTGGTCCCCAAGGCGCCGTTGGTGCCTCTGAAGGAATTGGAGATGATCAGGTCGCATTTGTTGTAAAGAAAGACCTGGTTGGAGGTGTAATACGCCGCCGCGTTCGGTGCGCCCAAGGCGACGGGTGGCAGGTTGAGAATGGCTTCAACATTGCTGATGCCGCCGGCGACCGGTATGTTCAGCGCGTCCACGCCGTTTCTGGGATTGCCGCCGGTCAAGCTGACAACATGGCGATAGCTCGAGTTGTAGGTCAGGTTCTGCTGGTCATTGGGATTGTCCTTGTTGGTCACCACTTGGGTGGCCTCAACCACGTCATTGAAATACGCATCGGCCTGAGGACACATCCACATGGTGCCATTGACGTGAACCTTGCCGTTCATGGTCAGGGGCTGGCCGGGGCTGAAGTCCAGGTCCAGGTTGTAAAAGACACCGAATTGAAACACAGGGATGGCGGCCAGATTTGCGGTCTCCTGAACGACGGCGGACATCATGCCGTAAGCAGAATTGGTTGGCGTGGCCGTGGCAATCAGGGTGCACTGCGCTGCGTAGCCATACAATCCTGAGAACTGTGAGCCCAAATCGCTGATGAAGTTGGTGGTCCAGTCCTGGGGGTAGATGCTCACGTAGATTTGGTTCGCATGACCGTTGGTGTCGCCGAAAGTGAATTTCACGGGCCAGGAACTCTGGTCGATGCCGGCCACCAGGGGCGTGTAGGAGTTGCTGTCATTGATGGTTTGATAGATAAAATCGCGGTCCATCTTGGCGATGGTCAGTTCGATGGCGCCCTGGGCGGCGGCCTGGCTGATGTTGAACATATTATTATCGACCGACACGCGGGAGCTGCTGACGGCCCAGTTCATGAAGTAGGAAAAGATGATCAGGGCGGCCAGCAAAAAACACAGCACGAGGGTCAGGACGTAACCGGACTGGCTCCGCCGGAGAGTTTTAAGTGAGATTTTCATAACGTTCCTTTGTGTTTTCAATTCCACGCGCGCCGGGTGACCTTCGTCCGCAATTGATAAAAGTCATACATATTGGCTCCCTGGTTGGTGCCGACAAAGGCGACCGGATATTCCCATTGGTAGAATTGCAGCTTCACATAAACGACCAGACGGTTGGGAATAGCCTGGAGCGTATTATCCTCCTGGTCTTCGTTCGTCAGGGTATGGGCCAAATAGTCCTCTGCGGTAAAGATGTCCCAATTGGTAATGTAAGTGGCCAGTATATTGGTAACGCCGTAATTGGTGGTGGTGCCGGTGACCGTTACCATGCACTGCTTCAAGTAATTGGTGGTGGGAAGGGTCGCGTCCTGATAAATCAGCATGTAAGTACCATTGGTGAGGGTGTTGTTGGTGGAAAGCCTGATGGCGTTGCCCACCTGAAGGGCTGACAGCCCGATATTGGTGAAGGAAGCCGGCCCAAAGTTATTGCAGTTCCCAATGTCCACCTCCTTGGCTGACCGGATCTGGTCCCGGACCGTGTTCAGCGCCTTGCGGCAACCCGCAGTGGCAGACAGCTTGGTGGCTGCGAGGGTGTAAACGCGAAGCCCGAAAAGCTGGGTGGCAACCATGGCGATGGTCAACAGCGAAAAAAGCCCCATCACAATCAACATTTCCGCGAGCGTGTACGCGGCACCGCCGCTCCGGGGCGAATCCATCCGTTTGAACGATAATATTTTCATTGGTCAGACGCGCGCAGCGTAGCCACGCTGTTGGTGTAAACCTGCCCGGTCAGTGGAAATGTCCATATGGCCTGGGAAATGATTTGCCGCACCGGTGGGTTGGCTGAAACCTGGGTGATGGTGACGTAATTCGTGACGGGAATGGCCGCGCCGGATACCGGGATGTCCAGAACCGGGAGGTCCGCGGTATTGGTTCCCGATGGAATCCAATTTGTCACCAAACCCAGTTCATCGGCGTGTCCCTGTGCATTGTTGGTGTCGGCAGTGTTCAGGGCATCCCATCTGGCCGCAATCGCCTGCTCGAGCCCTTGGGAAGCCGCTGATTGTGCTGCCAGCGACATGGAACTGAATGTCGCCATCCGGTTGGCCTGCACATAGCCGCTGATAATTCCTCCCATCACCATTACCAGGATGATGATGGCGACCAAGAGTTCCATCAATGTTGCGGCACACTCGATGCGGGATTTATCCCCTCCAGCCTTTCCAAAACGAACCAGCATAATCAATCTTTAGGTTAGTGCTAACGGCGTTTATTCCTCACCAAATAATGGTTTTAAGCACAGGACGTGCCATCATGGCGGGTTTGAAGGCGAAGGCCCTGATTTACCATTTTTGTCTGAAGGGTCACAAATCCTTGCGTAAAAGAGTTTTGAGGCCAGCAATGCCATGCTAACTTATCTGGCATGCCGCTTACCCGAAGATCTGTCCGTCTCCTTCCAATTCCACTGTCCTAAAAATTGACAATATGGGGGAAGCGCGTCGAGCAATTCAAGCAGGGCAAAAACCGTGCTTAAGAAGCCGTCTGCCGTCCCGGCGGCGCCTTCACATAATTCGATTCCCGCAGGTAGATCGGCTCCAGCCCGGCACCCGTGGCAAAACCATTCCGGCTCAAGGCGAGTTGTCCCATCATCGCCGCGCGCGGCAAAATCCTCCGGCCATTGGGAAACCACCGCATGATCTCCGGCCCGATCAGGATTTGCTTCGCCTCCGCCAGCGATTCAACTTCCCTCCGCGCCACAATCCGCAGCGGTTCAATTTCCTTCCACCCGCTCGCGGAGATTTCATACGCGGCCAGATAGAATTCATTCCGTTGCGCATCGATCACCACATTCACCCGGCCCCGGATTTGTTCCGCCCGGGCCTGCGCCGCCACCCCTTCCGCGCTGCTGACGCCCAGCAATTTCATCCCGCCCGGGCGGGAGGCCAGTTGCCAGCCCTGCGCGATGGAAAGTGCGACGCGGATGCCGGTGTAGGAACCGGGCCCAAGACCGATCGCCAGCACTTCAATCTGCTCGCGCTCCAGCTTTGCCTCGCGCAGCGCCGCCTGGATCATTTCAAAGGCCATCGTTCCGCCGGCACCGGTTTCCACCACCTCGCTGATCACGGACGCGGCATCGCCGGCGCGACCCCGCACAATCGCGACGCTTCTTTGCTCGGATGAAAATTCAAGCGCCAAAATCGTCATAAACAATCCGCCGATCCGTTTCACCGATGATTTCAATTTTCACGTTTTTGAATCTTCCCGCTCCCAGCCGTTCCGCCCATTCAATCACCGTCACGCCGTCCGGCTGCAGGAATTCCTCCAGCCCGGCGGACACGATCTGCCGGGGCGTTTCGAGCCGGTACAAATCCAGATGATACAGCCGCAACCGTCCGCCGCCGTATTCGTTTACGAGCGTGAAGGTCGGCGAATGCACCGGCCCGGCCGCCCCCAGGCCCCGGGCCAGGCCTTTCACCAGTTGCGTCTTGCCGGCGCCGAGGTCGCCGGACAGGCCGATGACCAGTCCGGACTGCGCCGCGCACCCCCACGCTTCGCCGAGCGATCCGGTTTCCGCCGGGCTATGCGAAATGAATGTAGCCATCAGAGGTGAAAGGTTGCGCGCCGCTCTTATCGCGAATCAGGATGCCTTCACCCGCCGTGATTTTGCCGATGCAACCCAGGCGAAGTTTGGGGAACTGTTTTTTCCACGCGTCGAGCAAAGTCACCGCGCTGGCGCCCGGCACCGTGAACAACAATTCAAAATCCTCGCCGTCCGTGAGCGCGGCGACGAAGGCGGGCTTGGCCGATGAACCTTCCCGCGCCCGCAGTTTTGCCGCGCGGCTGACGGGAACCGCCGGCTTGAGCAGTTCCGCGCCGACGCGGCCCGCTTTCAGGATGTGCCGCAAATCGCCCGCCAGCCCGTCGCTCAAGTCGATCATGGCGTGCACGGGAAAATGCTCCGCCAGCCAGCGCGCTTCGGCCAGGCGCGGCTCAAATTCCAGATGTTTGCCGGCCAGCGAGCCCCCGAGTTCGCCGGTCACAAATATCGCATCGCCCGCTTTTGCCCCGGCGCGCAACACGGCCTTCCCGCGCGGCACCCAGCCGAGCAGCGCGATGGAAATCAAAATGCGCTCCGGGTTGGTGGTGGTCTCGCCGCCGACAATGGCCACGCCGTGTTTTTGTGCCAGCGCGCCCAGGCCGCCATAAATGGCCTCGACAAATTTCACGTCGAACGCTGGCGGCAGGGCGATGGTCACCAGCGCGGCGGCCGGTGTGCCGGCCATGGCGGCGATGTCGCTGAGGCAGCGGGCCAGCGCCTTGCGGCCGATTTTTTCCGGCGGCGCGGCCCGGGTGAAATGAACGCCTTCGACGATCGCGTCGGTTTTGAACAACAGCCATCGGTCCGGCAATCCGAAATCAAGCACGGCGCAATCATCCCCCGCGCCGGCCACGACGCATTGATTCGTCGGCAGCGACTTCGTCAGACGGGCGATGAGTTCGAATTCGTTCATTTGATGAGACCCAGCAGGACCAGGTTCGCCAGGTTGAACAGGCTGTGCACGGTGATGGGGGCGAGCAAATTGTCCGTTCGTTCGTAGAGCCAGGTCAGGGCCAGCGCGAGCACAAACAGCGGGACCAGCGTCCCGGCGTCCAAATGAATCAGCGCAAACAGGGCGCTGAGGCCAAACCAGGCGCAGCGCGGCGAACCGAGCTGTTTCACCAGGGGGTACAGCATGCCGCGAAAGATGAATTCCTCGGCCACCGGCGCGAGCACGACGGCAAACACACCCAGATAAATGCGCATCCACCAGGACTTGGCGCCGGTGATCAGCGCGACGGCCGCCTGTTCCTCCGGCGGCCAGCCCAGTTTGGTGAGCGCCAGGATCGACGCGTATTGGAGCAGCCACACCACCGGCAAAATCAAAACGGTGATCACGACCGCAGTGAGCAGGGCGCGCGGCAATTGCGGTCCGCGAAAACCAAAGGCTTCACGCCAGCCGGCGTGGTGTTGCCGTAAGAAAAACGGGATCAACACCCAGGTCGCGCCTTGAAACCCCAGCGTGGCCAGCAACACCGCGCCAAAGCCGCCCGGCGGCTGGAACGCAGTCAGCCCGGTTCTTTGCAGCAACCCGACCAGGGTCAAGCCGAAAACAAAGCAGAGCAGCTGCACCCCGCAAAATTGAATCACGGCTTCGCCCTGCCATGGTTTGGCCGATAACATGCCGGCAGGCTATCGCAACCGCGTGCCGGTGACGACGCAAAATTGGCGGAGCCATTAACCTCGAACCGCCAACTCCGATAAATCGCGAGCCGGCATTCAACGCTCAACTTCGGATTCAGAAGCCAGCACCTGGACGTTCGATGTCAGGGGGCGGAGGTTCAAGGTTTCTCTTTTAGTTTGCTCCGGATTCACTTATTGTCCCCATAAGTTGCATGGAATCCGCCGCTCACAAGCACGCCAACCGACTGGCGCGCGAAAAATCGCCCTACTTGCTCCAGCATGCGCACAATCCCGTGGACTGGTTTGCGTGGGGCGATGAGGCGTTTGCCCGGGCGCGCGCGGATAACAAACCGATCTTCCTCAGCATTGGCTATTCGACCTGCCATTGGTGCCATGTCATGGAACGCGAATCCTTCGAGGACGAAGGGGTTGCCCGGGCCCTCAACGAACATTTTGTCAGCATCAAGGTGGACCGGGAGGAGCGCCCCGACGTGGACAAAATCTACATGACGTTCGTCCAGGCCACGACCGGCTCCGGCGGCTGGCCGTTGAACGTCTTTCTCACGCCGGAACTCAAACCGTTTTTCGGGGGCACGTATTTCCCGCCAGACCACCGCCAAGGCCGTCCGGGTTTTCCGCAATTGCTCCAGCAAATTGCCGCGCTGTGGCATGACCAAAAAAGCGAGATTGCTGGCTCCGCCGCCGACATTCATGCGCGCCTCGCGGCCGCGGCCGCGGGCGGGGACGCGGAAGCTTTGGCGCCGACCGGTGGCGCGCTCAAGAATGCGGGCGAACTTCTCAAGGGGATATATGACCCGCGCCACGGCGGTTTCGGCGGCGCTCCCAAATTCCCGCAACCCAGCATGCCGTCGCTGCTGCTGCGCTGCGCAAAACGATTTTCCGACGAGGAAGCCGTGCGCCTGGTGTTGCACACCTGCGACCGCATGGCCGCCGGCGGCATTCAGGATCAGCTTGGCGGCGGGTTCGCGCGTTACTCGGTGGACGCCGAATGGCTCGTGCCGCATTTCGAGAAGATGCTCTATGACAACGCCCAACTCACGCAACTTTACCTCGATGCCCACCTCGTCTCCCAGCCCCAGACGCCAGACCCCGGACGCCAGACCCCGTATGCCGGCATCGCCCGCGACATTCTTGATTATGTCTTGCGCGACCTGACCCATCCGGAAGGCGGCTTTTATTCCGCCGAAGATGCGGACAGTGAAGGCCACGAGGGCAAGTTCTACTGCTGGACGCGGGCGGAGCTGGAAAAATTGCTCGCGCCCGATGAATTCAAAGTGGCCGCGCGTTACTTTGGCATCACCGCGGCGGGCAATTTCACCGACCACAGTCACCCGGCTCCCCTGATGGGACAAAATGTTTTGAGTGTGGTCAATCCGCTTCCACCCGCTCACGGACGTGGTGGCGCCTCGGAAGAGCGCCGCCAACTTTCGACCAAAGGATCAGCGGCGCTCTTACGAGACACCGCCACGACAATGGACGATTCCACGCTGCTCGCCTCCGCCAAAAAGAAAATGCTCGCCGAGCGCGGTAAGCGCGTCCGGCCGCACCTGGACGACAAAATCCTCGCTTCCTGGAACGGCCTGATGTTGGGGGCAATGGCCCGTGCCTATGCCGTCCTCGGCGACGAAGCCTATCGCGCCGCCGCCGGGAAGAACGTTGCTTTTATTCAATCAAAACTCTGGGACGGGAAAACGAAGACGCTCTATCACCGGTGGCGTGACGGAGAGCATGATAACGTCCAATTGCTCGAAGCCTATGCTTTTCTGTTGTCCGGGGTGATTGATTTGTATGAAGCCACGCTGGCATCCGGGCACCTCGACTTTGCCATCGCGCTGGCGGAGGCGATGATCGTGAAGTTTTACGACGCGGAAAACGGTGGGTTCTGGCAAGGCGCGGCCGAGGCAAAGGATTTGATTTTACGCGTGAAGGATGATTACGACGGGGCTGAGCCATCCGGTAATTCCGTCGCCACCCTGGCGCTGCTGAAACTGGCGGCCATCACCGGCCGCAAAGATTTCAAGGAACCTGCCGAGGCCACCTTGCGATGGTTTGCCCATCGCCTGCAACATTTTCCCCAAGCCCTGCCGTTCATGATGCACGCGCTGGATTTTTGGCTGGAAGAACCGCGGCGGATCGTTGTGGTTGGTGATCCAACTTCCTCGCAGGCCCGCGAACTGTTGCACGCGGCGCATTCGGTCTATCACCCAAACAAAGTCGTGCTGGGTACCGCGGGGCCGGTCGAACCTTTTTTCCAAGCCCTGCCGGCGAAGGAAGGCCCGGTGGTTTACCTTTGCAGCGGAAATTCCTGCCAGCCGCCGACGCAAGAAGCAGCGGAGGTGAGGGAACGGTTGAAATAAATCGGACCGGGCAGGATTACACCGCGCTGTCGCCCCGTTCCTCGGTGCGGATCCGGTAGGTGTCGTCAATGGTCGAGACAAACACCTTGCCATCGCCAATCTTGCCGGTCTTGGCCGCCTTGATGATGGCCTGGATGGCAGCCGTCACCAGCGAGTCCGGCAGGACGGTTTCGATCTTGATCTTGGGCAGGAAATCCACGGTGTACTCGCTGCCGCGATAAATTTCCGTGTGGCCTTTCTGCCGGCCGAACCCTTTTACCTCGACGACGGTCATGCCCTGGATGCCGATTTCGTTCAGGGCGGTTTTGACGTCGTTCAACTTGAATGGCTTGATGATGGCTTCGATCTTTTTCATGGGTTTATATTCCGGTTATTCAGTATAAGCACGCTCGCCGTGTTGCGTCAGATCCAACCCGGCGTCTTCGTCTTCGATGTGCACGCGCAATCCGACCAGCGCGTTGACAATTCTAAGCAGGATAAACGATGCCACTCCCGCGTAGACCGCGGTGAAGATCACGGCCAGGGCCTGGTTGGCAAACTGACTGGTGCCGCCCGCCAGCGACACGGTGACGCCATTGGCCTGAAACGTGGTCGCAATCGCGGGATTCACCGTCGCGCTGGCCGTAAAACCGAGCAGCAACATCCCGGTCGTGCTGCCCACGCCATGCACGCCAAACACGTCCAGCGAATCGTCATAGCCAAAGATCGCCTTCAATTTCGTCACGGCCAGATAGCAAATGACTCCCGCCGCCAGCCCGATAGCAAAGGCCGCGGGAACGGTAACGAACCCGGAAGCCGGGGTGATGGTGGCCAGTCCGGCGACCATGCCCGAGACTGCGCCCAGCACGCTGGGCCGGCCCTTATGGAACCATTCCGCGGCGGCCCAGCTCAGCGCGGCGGCGGCGGCCGAGAAATGCGTCGCGGCAAACGCGCTGGTGGCGAGCGAGCCGGCGTTGAGCGCGCTGCCGGCGTTGAAACCGAACCAGCCGACCCACAGCAATCCCGCCCCGATGAGACTCAGCACGACATTGTGGGGCAACATTGGCTCCGTCGGATAGCCGGTGCGTTTACCCAGCACGAGCGCACACACGAGCGCCGACACGCCGGAACTGATATGCACCACCGTGCCGCCGGCGAAATCCAGCACCGGCACCCGGCCGCCCAGCGCCCAGTTGAAGTAGCCGCCCTTGCCCCAGACCATGTGGCACAGCGGGAAATACACGACCGTAACCCAGAGCAGCACGAACAGCACGTAAGCCTTGAACTTGATCCGCTCTGCCACCGCGCCGCTGATGAGCGCGGGTGTGATGATGGCAAACATCATTTGGAACAGCATGAAAGACTGTTGCGGCACCGTGCCCGCGTAATCCGGATTTGGCGCGCCGCCCACGCCGTGCAGCATGAAATAGGTGAGCGGATTCCCGACAAAGGCGTTGCCCGGCGCGAAGGCCAGGCTGTAGCCGAACACCATCCAGAGCGCCGACACCAGCGCCATGAGAATCAGGCTGTGCATCATCGTGGCGAGGACGTTTTTGCTGCGCACCAGCCCGCCGTAGAACAGGATCAACCCCGGCGCCGTCATCATCAACACCAGCGCGGAACTGACCAGCACCCACGCATTGTCGCCGGTGTTGATGGGCAAGGCGGTTGGTTGTTGCAGCGCTTCAATCCGAGCCACCCGCTGCTCCAGTGAAAGGCCATTATCGGCGGCGTTTGATGGCGTTACGCTGGATGCAATCAAAAGGCACAGGATCGGGGGGAGGAGAAACCATCTGGCAAAATAACGAAGTGAGTTCATGGCGATCAGGGGTTATCGTTGGACACGCAAAGGAATCGGACTTGGCCGGTCACCTTGGGAACCGGATGGAAACGACAGGACCAGTTCAAACGGAATGGCCAGACATCTGCCATCGGCGCAACCGACCCAAAACATGGCGTCACCGGATGGTGGAGTGCCGGGATTCATGCTTCACACGATGAAGATGAAAGGGGGCGGGGTCTAGCCGGAATTTGGCAACCATTGACTAATTTTTGAAACCCGGAAAGACGCCCCGGACTCATCCCGGCCCGGGGGAATCCGTTCGGCCTTCGTGTTCGCGCCGCTCGCCCCGCTCGCCCCGCTCGGCCCGGCCGCTGCGCGGGTGCTGCAACTGGCGCAGCAGCCGGCGGAGTGAATCAATCTCATGTTCATCAGCCAGCTTTTGGCGCTCGGCATGTTCCACCAGCTCCAAGGCATCCTCCATCTGCTCCAGCGCCTGCTTCAAGGACTCGATGATTCCCGTCACTTCGTTGACGGCCTGGCTGATGGCGGAACCCTCCGCTCTGACCGGGGCAACAATCGGGGGGCTGGATTCCGGGGCGGCGGCGGGCGCGCCTTCGAATGGCGTGCCGGCCGGCGGCTGATCCATTGGCGCGATCGGCGCGATCGGCGCCGGGCGCCGCGGACCGCCGCGTCCGCGGCCGCCCCGGCGGCCGCGCCGGCGGCCGCCGACCGGTTCCCGGGGTTGAGCGGGGCGATTTGTCTCGGATGCTGGCTCTTCTTGGGACATTCCGATGGGAGCATGACGCGCCGGCGGACAAAAGCAAAGGCGAATTTTTCGGAGGACTATGCCGGCTTTTTGACAAACAGCGCGAGCGAGGCGGTGTAGCCGTGCAGAAAATTCTTCTCGCCGACCGGGCCGATTTCACCGTTGCAGAAGAAACCCGAGAGTCCGAAGGGGCCCAAACGCTCCTGCACCAGTTCGGCATCGTGGTTGGCGCGGCCAAACAGGTGTTTCCCGCGGCCGTTGCAGCAGCAGAGACAGCCGCCGTAAATCGTCGCTTCGCCGATCTGGGTTTTGGCGCGCGCGAGCAGTGCGTTCATGTCCTCGGTCGCCGCGTCCGCGTCGCGCCGCTGAAATTGCATGGTTTGCCCCGCCCGCGGCAGGGTGCTGACGGCCAGCACGCCGGAGTGCGGGTCGCCGCCCAGGAGATTGCGCACCAGAAAGTCGCCGCGATGGAAATCCTCGAGATATTCGTTGACGACGAGACCGATGAAGAGATTGCCCTGGGCCTTGCGCTGTTCTTCGGGCGGGAGTTTTTGAAAGGTTTCGGCGAGCACCGCGTAGGCGGGCCGGTTGCCGATGTGATGGATCAGGTTCTTTTCCACCCGCGTGAGCGTCCAGGTCTCGCCAATGGGGGTGCAACCCTGTGAAATGACGCCGGTCAGTTGCACGGCGCCGCCGACGGAAACCGCCACCCCGCCGTCTTCAAACACGTCGCCGTTCAAATACACCTGGGTCAGCTGCTGGTTGAAAACGCCGCTGGCCAGGCCGCCGAGCGCGGGCTGCGGTGCGTAGGCCTCATTCCATGAGCGAATCCAGCTTTCCGCGTCGAGATGGAACGGGTCAATGAAAACCAGCCAGCCGTTGGTGCGGGCCGGCTCAATGCCGGTCTCCAGATGCCAGTAGCCGGGACCGTTGGCCTCCTCAACCTGTTCCTGCGTGAAGCGAAAACCCTTCAGGTCCGCGCCGGGCAGCGAATAGAGCGCCAGCACCAGCCCGGTCGCGCCTTCGATTTCCTGCGCGCCGGTGATCAGTCCGGTGCTCGAACAGCCTGCGAGCAGCGGAATCCGGGCGTGAACGCGTAAGGTTTCCAGCACCTGTTTGGCGTGCGGGAAAAATTTCGGCGACATGAACACGAGGCCGAGCGAGACCTGGGGCGCGAGCAGTTGCGCGCGCAAGTCCTGCGCCCATTGCCGCAGGCCGGTTTCATCGAAACCGCCCGTCCACTGGGCCGCGATGGAGTATTCGTTGATCACGGTGCTACCTCAACCATGCCACAACTTTTTCACCGGACCAAATTTCTTTCACCGGCTGGCGCCGGCGCGCCACGGCGGCTCGCCGGCCGTTCACCAGAATTTCGGCGGCCTGCGGCCGGGTGTTGTAGTTTGACGCCTGGGCAAAGCCATACGCACCGGTGCTTAACAAGGCCAGATAATCGCCTTCGCCGACCCTGGGCAGCGGCCGGTCCTTGCTGAAATAGTCGCCCGATTCGCAGATCGGCCCGACCACATCGGACCTGAGCGCCGGGCCGCCCCGGCGCCGGAGGGGTACAATTTCATGGTAGGCGTCGTAGAAGGCCGGGCGGATCAGATCGTTCATCGCGGCGTCCACGATGACAAAGTTCTTTTTGCCCGTACGTTTGACGTACTCGACGCGGGTGATCAAAATGCCCGCGTTGCCGACAATGAACCGGCCGGGCTCGATCAGAATCTTCACGCCCAGCGGCCGGAGCAGCGGCGTCAGCCGATCCGCGTATTTCTGCGGCGTCAGGATGTCCCTGGCCGGGGCGGTTTTCCACCAGGCGGCCGCCCCGCTGGCGAGGGCGGGTTGGTAAACGATGCCCAGGCCGCCGCCGAGGCTGAAAAATTCCAGCGCGTATTTTTCCTGCAATCGTGTCACCAGCGGCAACACCTTGCGCACCGCCTGCTCGAACGGGCCGGTTTTGGTGACCTGGGAGCCGATATGCATCTGCACGCCGCGCAGGCGCAGGTTTTTCAGCTTGCTCGCGCGGGCATAAACGCGCTCGACGTGCTCGAATTGGATGCCAAATTTGTTTTCATAAGTGCCGGTGGTGATCTTGGCATGGGTGTTGGCGTCCACACCCGGATTCAGCCGCACGGCCACCGGCGCGATTTTTTTGAGGCGGGCGGCGATGCGGTTGATGCGCACCAGTTCCGGCTCGCTTTCCACGTTGAACGAATAGATTCCCCGCTGCAGGGCGAAGGCGATTTCCGCCTCCGTTTTTCCCACTCCGGCAAAAACGCAGCGGCGCGGTTCGCCGCCCGCCGCAATGACGCGCTGCAATTCGCCGCCGCTGACAATGTCAAAACCGCTGCCGAGATTCGCCAGCGTGCGCATCACCGAAAGGTTTGAATTCGCTTTCATGGCGAAACAGACCAGGTGGTCGAGCGGGGAAAGGGCCGCGTCCAGTTTCTGAAAATGCGCGGTCAGCGTGTGCTGCGAATAGACGTAAAGCGGGGTGCCGAATTTGCGCGCCAGCGACTCGACGGAGACGCCTTCGCAAAACAGCCGGTTGCCGACATAACGAAAATCGTGCATGACGTTTGGAGTTTAGGCTTCCGAATTCAAAGTTCAACCCCGAAGGCATCCGGGGCGCGGGTCGGAAAAAAAAACCGCCGGGCGCAGGTATCCGGCGGGCAGGAAGAAAGGGGGGTTTTAGGGATGGGATTGGCCCAGGATTTCCGCGCGCTGACGGTGATATTCCGCCGGCGTGATCTCATTGAGCTTGTACTTGGCGAGCAAATCATGGAGTTCCTGCAGCTGGGTCTCGGTAATAGGCACCAACGGGGCCTCGATGGGCCGCAAGCCCAGATCCTTGCCGGGAATTACCGCCGTCACCTGGCTTTTGGAATTTGGCACGCCGGGCACGGGTGACGTTGCGGGAGATGCGATCGCTGCAGCGGCCGGAACCGATGCTGCCGGTTGGGCTTCGGCTGGCGGAGGAGTTGTCTCGGCTGGTTGAGCCGCTTCTGCGGCCGGGGCCGGTGTCGTTTCAGAATTTTCCGGAGCGGCAGGTATAGCCGCGCCGGGTTCGGGGGTCGGTTCCGCCGCCTTGGTTTCGGCTGGCGGCGGAGCGATCGGTGTGGCTTCTGCTGGAGTTGTTGCGGGAGCCATCTCTGCCGGCGTACCAGGCGTTTCCGTTGTCGCCGGTGTCGGGGCTGGCTCAGGTGCTGTTATTGGGGCAGCTGCCGGTTGGGCTTGAGCCGGGGCCGGCGCCACTGGCGGTTTGGCCACAACGGGTGCTACGACAGCCGGAGTAGTGGCTGCCGGTGCCACGGCAGCGGGAGCAGCTGCGGCTGGAACGGCCGCAGTCGGCGCAACAGTAGCGGGAGCCACGGCGGGAGCAGTCGCAGTTGGAGCCGCCTGCGGCATAGTTACAACTGGTTTTGCGGGGACAACCGGCTTTGCGGCGGGTGCGGTACTGGTTTTGACTGCTGTCGCAGGAGCCGGTGTCGCTGTTGCCTTGGCCGGGGTTGCAGTTGCTTTCGCCGATGTCGCTTTCGCCGGTGCGGTTTGCGGCGCCGCCGTTTTGGCGGGAGCCGGTTTGGCAAGGTTGGTGGCGGACTGGCCGGTTTGCGGCTTGTCCAAATCCTTCATCGCTTGTTCAAAGGCGGCGCGAGCGGCGGCCTGAACCGGAGTGTCACCCGCATGAGCGGAAATGAAACTCGCCCCAAGGGCTACCGCACAAACCGCGGGTAACAACTTCATGATTTGCATGCCATTTTTTTACGCCAAATTGCCTCTGGATGCAACAGCTTTCCCATCGGTGGAAAACAAGGTCCGCCACAACCGCGGCAGGGGGTAAACCAGTGTCGAACGCAGCAGAATTCCCCGCACTTCGTCCCGGGAGACCTTCACGCGCTGTTGCAATCCCAGTACGCCGGCGGCCCGCAATTTCTCAATTGTCTTCACGCCAATCAAAATCGGCCACGCGCAGGCCAGCCGCACTCGCGCGCAATTCCAGGGCAGCGTGTTGGTATAATCCCAACCCGCGGCCAGGTGCGCCTCGGCGCGGTCGAGGTACTCATGAAACAGCGGGAGGAATTTCGCCTCGTTTATCGGCGAGAGCAAAACCTCCGGCCGCAAGCCCGCCGGTTCCAGTTTGTCCTTGGGCAGGTAGCAGCGGCCTTGGCGCAGGTCGGCCGGCAGATCGCGCAGGATGTTCACCAGTTGCAGCCCCTTGCCGAAACGGACGCCGTCCGCCAGCAGCTGCTTGTCATCCAGCCGCAGGTTCGGAAACAGATGCGCGCGGCACATCTTTGTCCAGAATTCGCCGACGCACCCGGCGACGCGGTACGTGTAATCGTCCAGCTCGGCGGCGGTCTCGAGCGCGACCATCTTTTCGGCGGCCGCGCCGCTGAACCGGCGCAGGTCCAGTTCCTGGCCGCCGGTGATGGTGTTGAGCACGGTGCGGACCAGCAGCTGGTCGGCGGGCGAAAGGGTCTGGAGCAGAGCGAGACTGGCGTCAACTTCTTCCAGCAACACTCCTTCGGCGGCCGAGGCCTGCTGCCGGGCGAGCTCCCCGAAATTCAGCGGCGCAGAGGACGTTCCCTGGATGCGGTCCCGCAGGCGCTTGAGCGCGTCCAGCCGTTGTTCGATGGGGACGAGTTCGGTGTCGGCGATGGTGTCGGTAGTGCGCGCGAGCAGGTAGGCGAGGCCGATTTGCGGGCGGATGGCGCCCGGCAGCACGCGCAGCGTCAGGTAGAACGAGCGCGAGGTGGCGCGGAGCAAATCGGTCAATGTCTTCGGCATTTGCATGGTTATGGTCCCGTAGGGACAGCGGATATTAGCCAGCCACGAAGTGGCTGGAAAGCCAGCCCAAGGCGAATCATGTCCCGTAAGGGACGGCGGAAAGCATCACCACAAATATTTCCCATCATATTCCACGCCGTGCTTTTTAAGGAACGCCACATATTCCTCCTGAAAAGATTCTATCCGATGATGCTCCGCCTGGTTGCCAATATATTCTTTAACCGTTCCGCAATTTGACACACTGACGGTGAATGCGCCATAACCTTGTTGCCAGGCAAAGTTTTTAGCGCCAATGGTTTCGTGAATCCAGCGCGACGATGTTTGTTTGATGTCCTGTACAAACGACGCCAGCGCTTGGGTCGCTCGCAAACCAACGAGCAGATGAACATGATCGGCCGTACGGTAGTGTCCTAATTTGGCGTTGGAGCGCGGGCTTCAGCCCGCTTCACCGCGCCAATGACAAGGGACGATGAAGCGGCATAAATGCCGCGCTCCTTAAATTAGGACACTGCCGGCCGTACCGCCGACGGCTTTGGGGATTCCATCCGCCGCGCGAACCAATCCGCCTAGATATTCATGCAGACGCGCTCGCCACACATCTGCGATGAACGGATGCCGGTCCTTCGTGCTGAACACGATGTGAAAGTGCAGGCTTAAATGCGTCGATGGCATGCGCGGTCGAGCTGCGAATTGACACCGAAAATGTCGTGTCCCTGTCGCGGGGCGACACCGGAAATTAGCCAGACACGCAGTGTCTGGTCAACGCCGCAAAAATTCCGTCCCGAAGGGACGATGGAAATGGGTGAATGAAATCATGGCGTGGAACTTTCCACCGTCCCATCAGGACGGGGATCGTTTGCGGGGCGTTACCAGCCACCTTGTGGCTGGCTAATTACCGGTTGTGCCTTCGGCACGAGCCGGACCACCTGTTGCGAAGCGACGGCGGATATTAGCCAGAGACACAGTCTCTGGGAACAGCGGAAGATGGAATGCGTCCTGGAAGGACGCCGGACATTTCCGCCGGCGCATGAGCCAAGAGGCGAGGAACTGATTTGATTTTCGTGCCATTTATAATCATCGTGCCTGGTAGTTTTTGAGCGAGGCCGAGAATCAGGCCAAGAACAAATCCAAGCGCAGACATCAACCAAAGTGCGGGCTTGATTTGATCGAGCGTAGCAAACACTTCTCTGCGCCCTTCGGTCATAATGCCTGAATATTCAAACGTGTGCGGGTAGCGTATAGAATGGTAAATGCCAACGACCACACAAAGTATGAATATTGGAAGAAGGAGAAAAACTGCTCCCCAAAAAAGAAAAAAACGCGTCGCATGACCCGCAGTAATCTTATTTAGAAAGCCGTTCCCGCCACCGTGCCAGTTGCTTCGCCACTTCCTTCGTCCCTGGCGCGCCGGTCAGATTCCGTTTGGCCATCGCGCGCTTCAAATCAAACACGCCCAGTGCGTCGCGGCCGAAGGTTTTGTCCGCGGATTGCAGTTCGGCGAACTTCAGCCGGTTCAGTGGTTTGCCGATTTTTTCCGCCAGCGCCACGACCGCGCCCACGGCATGGTGTGCCTGCCGGAACGGCATGCCCTTGCGCACCAGATAATCTGCCAGGTCGGTTGCCAGCAACACCGGATCGCCCGCGGCGGCGGCGCAGGCGGCGCGGTTCACCTTCATGTTCCGTAGCATGGCGGCCATGAGTTGCGTGGTGGCCCGCACCGTGTCGGCGGTGTCAAACACCCGTTCCTTGTCCTCCTGCAAATCGCGGTTGTAGGTCATCGGCAGGCCCTTGAGCAGCGTCAGCAGGGCGACGAGATTGCCAATGACCCGGCCGGATTTGCCGCGCGCCAGCTCGGCGATGTCCGGGTTTTTCTTCTGCGGCATCAGCGATGAACCGGTGGTGTAGGCGTCGGCGATCCGGATGAAGTCGAATTCCGCGCTGGCCCAGAGAATCAGGTCCTCGGCCAGCCGCGACAGGTGCACGGCCAGCAATGCCCCGGCGGCGCAGAATTCCACGGCAAAGTCCCGGTCGCTCACGGCGTCCATGGAATTTTGCGTGAGTTGTGCCCTGCCGTTCGCGTCCACGAAGCCAAGCAATTTGGCGACGAACACGCGGTCGAGCGGCAGGGTGGAGCCGGCAATCGCGCCGCTGCCCAGCGGGCAGATGTTCACCCGCGAGTAACCGTCCCAGAGCCGTTCACAGTCGCGTTCGAGCATCTCGACGTAGGCGAGCAGGTGATGAGAGAGATAGACCGGCTGCGCCCGCTGCAGGTGGGTGTAGCCGGGAATCAACACATCGGCATTCTTTTCACCGAGCGCAACCAGCGCCCGCTGCAGGCCGGCGATTTCCGCGAGCAGCAGGACGATTTCGTCGCGCAACCAGAGGCGCAGGTCGAGGGCGACCTGGTCGTTGCGCGACCGCGCCGTGTGCAATTTCGCGCCCGCTGGCGCCCGCCGGGTGAGTTCGGCCTCGATGTTCATGTGCACGTCTTCGAGCCCGGGCTGCCACTTGAACTTTCCCGATGCAATTTCGCCGGCGATGGTTTTGAGTCCGCGGGCGATGGCGGCGGCTTCAACCTTCGAGAGCACGCCGATTGTGCGAAGCATGGCGGCGTGGGCGAGCGAGCCGAGGATGTCGTGCCGCCAGAGCCGCCGGTCAAAGGAGATGGATTCGGTGAAGCGGGCCACGTCCGCGCCGGGGCCGTGCGCGAAGCGTCCGCTGCGTGAAACCGGAGAACTTTTTTTCATTTTGTTGGAGTTCAAACTTCAATTGGTTCGCGGACAGGCCGAAGCCTGAACTCCAAACAAGCTGCGCCGGATGGCTTGAAAAGTCACTCTCAAATGCCGGTTGCAGTCGGGTTTTAAAAATGGGATGCTCGGAAAAACACCAACCGCCCCGCCATGAGCGAATTCAAATATGCGTGTCCGGTTTGCGGCCAGCACATGATGTGCGATTCGTCGCAGAGCGGCACGACGATGGAATGCCCGACGTGTTTCCAAAAGATTGTGGCGCCGCAGGCCCCCGCAACGGACGACCCCAAATTCATCATCACGGGCACAAAAGTCGGGGCCGAGCGTCCCATTCCGGCGGCGGTGGCGAACGCGGATGCGCCTCCCGCCCCGGTGCCGGAAAAGGCTTCTTACTGGCCGGTGCTTGCCTTGGGCGCATTGGTCTGTGTTGTGGCGGTGGTGTTGGTTGCATTCCACGGGAAGATTTTCAAGTCCGGCAGCGAGCCAATCCAGACGGCGGCTAATCCGCCGGGCGGGCCGCCGCCGGCCAAACCGCCCAAACCCCCCGTTGTCGCTCCGCCGGCGAACGATGCCAACTGGATGTTGGACCTGAGCGCAGCGGCCTTCGTGGACACACCGGTTGCGGGGCGGATTCATGGGCTGGATTTCATTTGCGAGCGCGCGATTTTCCAGGGCGGCACGCTGACGTTGCGCACGGGAACGCATGGGACGGTGGATTTCGGGGTGCTGATCAATTTCAAGAATGCGCTGGCAGAATCGCTGTCCGGCCAGTCCATCAATGTAACCACCAATGCAGACAAGGCGGCGAATGTCATGCTGCGCTGGCAGGCTGACGGCCAGCAGAAAAAGGAAAACTTCGACGACAGTTACGCCATGCGGCTGGACTTCGGGGAACTCACCGGAAACCGTTTGCCGGGGAAAATCTATCTTTGCACGCCGGATGCCGAAAAAAGTTATCTGCTCGGAACCTTTGCGGCCGACGTCCGCAAACCCAAACCGCCCAAACCGAAGTGATGCGCGGTGCGGACTTGCCAGCGGGCTGAACCCGCCTGAAACTGGGCGGGTGAACATCGAACTGCTCAACACCGGCAGCGAACTGATGCTGGGCCGCGTGCTCAACACGCACCAGCAGTGGCTTTGCCGCCGGTTGGCGGACCTCGGCTACGTGGCGACGCGCCAGGTGGCCGTGCCGGACACGGCCGCCGACATCCAATCCGCCGTCCGGGAAGCGCTGGGCCGCGCCGACCTGGTCATTGCCACCGGCGGCCTCGGCCCGACTTCCGACGACATCACGCGCGATTTGATTGCTCAACTGCTCGGCAAAAAATTGCATCTGGATGCCGCCGTGCTCGACCACATCAAAAGGCGTTTTGCGGCGCGCAACCGGGTGATGCCGAAGAACAACGAGGTCCAGGCGATGGTGCCCGAAGGCGCCCTGGTGCTGGCCAATCCCCACGGCACGGCGCCGGGGCTGGCAATGAATGTTGGGTCTGGGGTCTGGGATCTGGCGCCCGGGAAGTCGCCCGCCGGCGGCCGGCTTTCCCCAGATCCGGGACCCCAGATCCCAGGCGCCAAGTGGCTGGTGATGCTGCCCGGGCCGCCGCGCGAATTGCGGCCGATGTTCGATGAGCAGGTCGTGCCGCTGCTCCGGCGGGAGTTTCCGCTGACCGCGCCCTTTGTCTGCCGCACCCTGCGGACGAGCGACAGCGCCGAATCCCTGGTGCAGGAAAAAATCCAGGAGCCGCTGGCAGCGCTGGTGGCCGCCGGGCTGGAAGTCGGTTATTGCGCCCGGGTCGGGCAGGTGGACGTGCGCCTGTCGGCGCGGGGCGCGGGCGGGGAGAAAATGGTCCGCACGGCGGAAGCGATCGTTCAAAAAATCCTGGGCGCGCAAATTTACGGTTTTGACGATGAGGAAATGGAGGCGGTCGTGGTCCGGCTGCTGACCGCGGGCAATAAGACGCTGGCCCTGGCGGAATCCTGCACCGGCGGCGGCATCGCGAATCGGGTGACGAATGTGCCGGGCGCATCGGCGGTTTTTCTCGGCGGCCTGGTGACCTACAGCAATGCCGCCAAGCAAAAATTCCTCGGTGTTCGCGCCGAAACCCTGGCGACCCATGGCGCGGTGAGCGAGGCGGTGGCGCGGGAGATGGCCGAAGGCGCCCGCCGACAAACTGGCGCGGATTATGCTCTTGCTGTCACCGGCATTGCCGGTCCCGGCGGCGGGACGGACGAAAAGCCGGTGGGAACGGTCATCCTGGCGCTGGCCGGGGAATTCGGGACGGTCGTTGAGCGGAGGCTGAATTCCTACGAGCGCGAGGCGTTCAAGCAATTGACGGCCCAGCAGGCGCTGGAGCTGTTACGGCGGCGACTGGTTTCTCCTTGAGGCGTGAAGGCTTTGGGGTAGAGTAGCGGAGTTCGACGTCCTGGCTTGAGTTGAACCCAAAATTGATTTCGAGATATGGCCACGACTACTGAAGCAGTGATTGCCAAGGGCAACCCGACGGAGAATGACAGCACGACATTTCGCAAGCGACGCGGCACGTTGCTGGTGGTGGATGACGAGGACGGTCCGCGCCAGTCGTTGCGGGTCATTTTCAAGGACGAATACAACATGCTGATGGCCGAGGATGGCCCGACAGCGATTGAACTGGCGAAGCAGCATCCCATTGACGTGGCGGTGCTGGACATCCGCATGGCCGGCATGTCGGGCATCGAGGTTCTGGAACGCCTCAAATACGTGAACCCGAACATCGAGGCGATCATGATGACGGCCTTCGAGACGACGGATACGATCCGCCAGGCGCTGCGGCTGCGGGCGTGCGATTACATCAACAAGCCCTTCGATCTGGCCACGATCCGTGCCGCCGTCGGCCAGGCGATGCAGCGGCGCAAGCTGGAAGGTGAAATCCACAGCAGCGCGGAAAAGGTGCAGGAGCTGCTGAACGAGCTGCAGGACCAGAAGGTCGAGGAACAAATCGCCAAGACCCGCGGCGACATCTACGCCAGCATCATTCACGACATCAACGGTCCGCTGACGGTCATTTCCGGTTTTACGCAGGTGCTGAACACGCGCCTGAACCGCAATTCCCGGCTGGAGATGGAGGACCTGGAATTCATCAAGGACCGCCTGCGCATCATTGCGCGGCAGGTGGGGAATTGCGTGGAGATTTCCCGGCGTTACCTCGGATTTTTGCGCAAGAAGTCGGAGGAAGCCCCGCAGGTGAGCGTGAACCAGCTGCTCAAGGACCTTGAGCAACTCGTCCGGGTCCATCCCGCGCAGCTCGAAAACGAATTCAACGTTCAGCCGATGGCCGGGGACATCGGCGTCAAATTGAACGGCACCGACGTCATCCAGATCCTGCTGAACCTGACCGTCAACGCCTTCCAATGCGCGCCGCTGAGCCATCAGGTGGACATCAGCGGCGAGGTGCTGCGCGAGCCGCTGAATCTGGCGGCGTTCAAGGACAGCCCGCATGACCGGCTGCTGAATGTCGAGAGCATGGACAATACCGCGCCGCTGGTGAAATTCCAGGTGCGGGACAACGGCCCCGGCATTCCGGCGGAGGTGTTGCCGAAGATTTTCCAGCCTTACTTCACCACCAAGGGGCCGCGACAGGGGACTGGTCTAGGACTGAACATCGTGCAGCGGCTCATCAAGGAAGGCAACGGCGCCCTGCACGTGCACACCCGGCCCGGCGAAGGCACGACGTTCACGATTTATCTGCCCGGGGCGGAACTGGCGAAGTAACCGGCCAATGCGCACCGGAGTTCTCATCCTGCTCGGCTGGCTCGCAGTGGTTTGGGCCGCACCCGCAAATGAAACGCTGTCCGTGCTCAGGGTGGGCAGCAACACCTACAGCAATGTGACGGTGACCTCCGTCAGTGCCACGGACATTTTTTTCACCCATGGCGGCGGGATGGGCAATGCGAAGTTGAAGCAGCTCTCCCCCGAATGGCAGAAGCATTTCGGTTACAATTCAAAGCAGGCGGTGGCGGTGGAACAAAGGCAGGCGGCGGCCAACACCCAATACCACACCCAGATGGTCGGCCAGGCCTCCTCCCGGCCGCTGGCGGGTGAAAGCCTGGTGCAGGTGGAAGGATTGACCTGGAGCCTGGACTTTCCCCAGGCCCTGGCCCGGGCACGGGCCGCCAATAAAATGGTGCTGATCGATTTCACCGGGTCCGACTGGTGTCCGTGGTGTGTCAAATTTGACAAGGATGTGTTGTCCACCGGCCGGTTCGCCGCCTATGCCGAAAGCAAACTGGTCCTGGTGCTGGCGGATTTCCCGAACCGCGCGGCGCAAAGCGACGCGCTCAAGCAGGCCAACCAGGAACTGAAAAGACAGTTTCAGGTCAGCGGTTTTCCCACGCTGGTGGTTTTGAATTCTTCCGGCCAGGAAATCGGACGGCAGGCGGGCTATGCTCCCGGCGGTCCGGACGCGTTCATCGCTCAATTGGAACGGTCCAATCGAAAATGAGGCTGGACGTTTCCGGCCGGTTATCTGGGCCAGGTGTCCGTCTTAGGCGAGATGAGCCAGCAGTAGATGGCTCCCGCGACCAGGGACACGTCCACCGTGATGGCAAAGGGCATCAAGGCGTTCCGTTCCGCCTCACCCACCGGATCGGTATACATCGGCAGGTTGTGTGAACTGACCGTCTGGTGGTTGGAACAGACCAGGAATGATTCGGTGTTGGTTGAGACCACGGCGTAGAGCCTGGGCAAAGAATTTGTTTCCGGTGGCGTCGAATCCTGAAAAACCGTCACCGCGGGCAGTTTTTGCGCCATCCGGACGCCGACAAAATCAGGGCGCTGATTTTGCTCCACCCGCTCCTGGTTTTTGTACAGCAGGTAAGCGCGCGAGAGAACGGTTTTGTTGCGTTCGGAGTATTCATCATAGACCACCAGCAAATCCTTCTGCCGTTCGGCTTGGAACAGGCGCAGGTTCGGATTGATCGCGGGCCGGTCGGTCCAATCCGTGTAGTGCCAGAGCAAACCGGTGCACCCGCCGGTCATCAGCGGTAACAACAACAGGAACCAGAGCATCCGATGTCGCACGACGAAATCCTGTGACTTGCGGAAGTGGTTGCGGGCCCGATGGGGCGGCAACCGGTTTAATTTCCCAAGTATTCGCGTGGATCCACAATCTTTCCGGCGATGGCGCTCGCGGCCACGGTCATCGGCGACGCAAGAAACACCTGCGATTCCTTGTCGCCCATGCGGCCGGGAAAATTGCGGTTCGTGGCGCTGATGCACTTGATGCCGGCCTTGTTGATGCGGCCAAACGTGTCCACCGGCCTGCCCAGACAGGCAGCGCACCCGGCGTTTTCGGTCATCTGCACGCCCGCGTCCACGAGGATTTCCCAGATCGTCCGGCCGCCCCAGCGCGTGGACTGCAAATCGTGCACAATCTCCGGCGTGGCCGGCACGCCAAACGTGTCGATTGTCACTTTCTTCCCCCGCAACACGCGTGCGAACTCCACGAAATCGCTCGTCTTGCCGCCCGTGCAGACAATGCGGTTGAAACTGGCGCGAACATTTCGATTCAATTTGCGGAAAAATTACCTGTGGATGCAGCAACCGACAAATCAATTTTCCCTAACTCCAGCAAAATCCAGAACACCGATGTCGTGGCCAACGTGAATAATCCACCGTCAAACCAAAACGCGATCAACATCGTTAGTGCTCCAGCGCGACAGGCAAGCGTAGGCCAGCGCGTCCCGCTTGTCTGTGGTGGCTTCGTTTTGAAACACAGCGCCGCATAAGCCACGAAGCAAATCAGCCCCGGCCAACCCAATTGCGTGCCAAGCATCAAATAATCATTTGTCGTGATCGCGGGGGCGGCATCCGGTGCCGACGGCGAATAGTCCTTTCGATAAATTTCAATGGTATTATTCCAGCCAACACCGAAAGGATGGTCCAGCATTATTTGAAAACCTGCCCGCCATGCCCCCAGCCGATGCTGCACGGAGCCTCGGCTCAAATCCAACCGTTTAACATACCACGATGCATTGTCTGACGTGTTATTCCAGAAAAACCAAACCCCTGCTACGATAATGAGAACTGGAGGCAAAACCCACTGCCATTTGAATTTGCCATAGTATTTTGCCAGATATAGGAGGCCGCCAGCAGTCCCCACCCACGCCCCGCGGCTGAAGCTAAACAACAATCCAACTCCCATCATAAAGGCCGCAATCAAGAGAATTGCCAGCTTCCAACTGTCGGCCGCCGATCGCCATAATGCTTTTGACTTTCGCCTTCCGCTTTCCACTTTCAATTTTCCGGATTCTTTCTTCTTTCTTCGTCCTTCTCCCTTCATTGCAGCGCACAGCCCCACTGCGAGCGAAAGCCCCGCGCCCATTAATATCCCGTAATTATTTGGATTTCCCCATATCCCAGTCCAACGGATGCTATGCGTAAGAACATTGTTCGATGTGTCGAGATACCATGCTGTAGAAAAAGCCAAAAGCAAGATAAGCCCCATGAGAAAGTAAATAGTCCCTGATTGACATTCGAGTGTCGAGCCTTGGTCATTGGAAGTTGTTTCTTTTTTGCATTTGCCTTTTACCAAAAGAAATTTCGCCCCCTTCCCTAGGCTTGGACCAAATAAGAGCACAAGGACATCACATTGTCTCGATGTGGCCGTGCTGCCCATATGATAAACAAGTGCCCCAAATAAAAGGCCTGCAAGCAATAAATCGTTCAAACGGAAATCAAAAAAAAGAAAAGCCGCAAACCAAGCCGCAAGGCAAATTAAAAGCACCCATTGAATTGAAAGTATGGCGGCTTCGAATTCGCAGAAAATGTTGCTTTGCTGTTGCAATATACATTCACAAAGGCAAAAAGCTACGATCACTAATAATCCCGTGCCGGAGCGCATACCAAAATTTGAGCAGGTCGTCTAAGAGTGAAATTCCTCGTTTTGATGGTCTGTTGTTAACATCCTGCCTTAACAGGCTTACGGTAGTCGGAGATTCAAAAGCACTTCAGTGGTTGAATCGCTAACATCCTGGCAAAGCAGGATGTTCATGAAACTACCCGATAAAGCATTCAGTTTTTTTGAATGCACTCCGCCATACCGCTCCTATCGTTTCCCCGATTCATTTTGCACTGAGGTCAGTGCCTTGTTGGTATGCCGACCAGTCCATAAAAGTGTGGCATAACTACCGATAAGCAAGTAGGAAAAAATAATTTTTGCAAGAACGTCCGCAATCCAAGGGGAAATATAGAGACCATCTTCCAAGGTTCCTAAGCACAAACAATACCCTCCATAGCCCACTTGCCAAAGACCCAAACGATATAACAAAAAGTTTGTTGACAGCCATGCTACTGCAAGAGCCTGCATTTGGCGTTTCGAAGTGGATATGCAAATCAAAACCACCGTTATCTCAAGGCCGCTTGCAATCCATAGCATAAATCGGTTTGGTATCAAGAATACAGGATCCAAATACGCAAGAATCTTTGCGTTAGAGCCACTGCTAATGAGCTTTGCGAGCGCCAATACAACCAAAAGCGCTATTGCTGTGTATATGAACACAGAACACGCCGCTTGCTTAACTTTCATTTTTTAACTTTCGTTCTATTTCCAACGACATAAATCACTTCCACAAGCAAGCTTCAAGCTCATACGAAGGTTGGGCAATTTAAAAGGAACCACCTCCGGATCTGCTATTACATGAGCAGAGCCGATTTTCTAAGGTTTTTCCCACTTTGTAAGTACCGCAAATACCAACGTCAATTTCCACGATCTTGGACTTGTGGAACCAGCTTTAGTCAATCCTATCCGCAGTTGCAACCCCTACCTTTTCGAGTCACTACTTCCCAACATGAGCCATCAACATTATATGTATTCGAATACCCAGTGCATGGTCTTGAGCTACTGCCATCGCAAGTATAATGATCTGTATATTTGATTGGACAGGTTCCAGAAACCGCGTCTGCCGTGCAAAACCCAATCGCGCTCACATAACAGCCTTGACTCGTATCCTTATCTGTGCTCGTTAATATGTTCTGTCCCTCATCGGCATAAACTGCGATTACAGAAAAAACAAGGCTCCACTTATAAGTGCAATAATTTCTTTTTTCATAGGATTTATTTTTGTTTTATACTTGTCTTTTCATTTTCAGGGTCAGCCTGAAAAGTATCAAAAGTGCAATCAAGTTGAGTCCGACAACGACCACCGCAGCTAAACGTGGTTTTTTGATCGGATTATAGTTGGGATTCTCTAGTGATAGGCGGTGCGCTTCCGTTAAATTCGCTTTGATTGCTTGTGACGAACGAGTAGGCCATTCATTAGAAACTACAGAAGAAACCAGAAGAAACTTCCCAGTCAAGTTGGTAAATCGCATGTCTATAAGCGGCAAATTAGTAATACTTACGGATGGCAGGAAGCTGGTTTCATTGCTATCCACTGCTATAGAAGTTGCAACGAATGTCACCTTGCGCAATGGACCAACTACATCTCCCGGCAAAATTGCTGTTTCGTTTGTTACCAGCGGGAAATATGCTCGCAGGCTTAACTGGCGCGGAATTTCATGTCCCTGGACAGACTCTGGATCAGAGGCTTCAAATTGCCATACCCTAATCCCATTGGGATACCATTTGTATTGGAAGAACGGTTCAGCTCGGTCGGCTTTTATCCAATTTCGGCTCCATCCATCAATTTTGTCAGGCAGAAATGAACCCGACCAATAAGTTACAATATTTGTAACATATTCTGCAGGTGTGACTGGAATTATTAAAGAAGATAAATCCAGTCCCGTTCGGTTACTTTGATCAATAAAGTAATTGTCGGAACAATACCCAAGCCACACGGTTTGAATTATAGGCCAACAATCATTTGGAAATCGACCTGGATAAGCAAATCCAGTAACGCCACTGCCGTCGCGGTTGAAAGGAGTGCGCCGGTTTGAAACCAGAAAGACATCAGATCCATCTGATCCAAGTTCCACCTTCGATTCTCTGGGGTTTCCTATTGATTGAGAGGATATTCTAAACTTTTCCCCATCAACTATGATTACAAGGCTAGCGGTCTCCACAACACGCGAAGATAAGTCAATCGAGTTAATCAACTCCATCTGTGCTTCTCCCGAAATTCGCACCGGGGTCGCTTCACATATGTTTACAGTATTACATGCAAAGAGAAATAAACCGATCTCTCTCAAGAGACGAATTCTGTAATGTAATATATTCATCGTCTCTCGTCTCTTTTCGAATCTGTGCGCGCTGGCAAAGTCATCATGAGGAATGGCTTTTCTATTTTCATTCCGGAATGGTCAAGCTGACCGGCTCGCTCCGCGGGCCTTTTTCGCCGCACATGCTCACCAAGCGCAGCCAAAAACCAGTTGAGAGTTGAAAGTGTTGTGAGTAAAAGCTGGCCGTGATTGGGTAGAATAATCCCTTGCGCGGTATTGCGCGGTTGCCCTGATACGAGCGGCAATCGTAATGTTCCGATTGAACCCATAGGCCTCCCCAGAAACTTTTAGGAATTGCCAGGCGTTGTCAACGCTTTCCTGAATAAAAGTTATTCACAGGCAAAGCGGCGGTTTCTTTTGCGACTTGGCAAGCTTTGCGTGAAACAAAATGGAGACCTGCTGGAAGCGCTGTCCTACGGTTTAGAGCATTTTAAATAAAACTATAGCCACAAGAGGCAAACCAGTTCAAGGCATCCTGAGCCGTGACGGTTTGGAGGGCCAGGCCGATGGCCTCGATCAAAGCGGCTTGGGTTCTGGCTTCGACGCTCCGCAGGAAGTTTTTGACCTTGCTCCACATTTTTTCAATCGGATTGAGGTCCGGCGAATAGGCTGGCAGGAAAAGAACCTGGGCTCCGGCGTGAGTGATCAAGTTGGGGTTTCCTGGCTTTTATGCGGCCCAAGGTTGTCCATGACCACCACGTCTCCTGGATGCAATGTCGGACAGAGGATTTCCCGAACGTAGGTTTGGAAGACCTCCGTATCGGTGGCGCCATCAATGGTCATGCAGGCCGTCGAACCGTCCCAACGGATGGAACTGATCATGGTGGTGGTTTGCCAATGACCGTGGGGAGTGCTGGCATGGACCCGCGCTCCTTTGGGAGCCCTGCCGCAGAGCCGGGTCAGGTTGGTCTTGGCACCAGACTCGTCCAGAAAGATCAGCCGGGCCGGGTCAAAACTGGCCTGCTTGCGCCGCCAGAAGTGGCGCGCCCGGGCGACGTCGGGACGATCCTGCTCGCTGGCGCGGAGTGTCTTTTTTTATATGTCAGCCCCAATTTCTCCAAGGCGTAATGAATCGCCGGCAAGGTACAGTTGAGTTGCATGGCCGCTCGCAGTTCTTTGAGGGTCAGGTCCGGTTTGCGGCCCAGCAGCGTCTTCATCTGCCGGCGATGGGAGTCCAGGATAAAAGGTTTGCGTCCGGAATAACGATGGCGCGGAGCGATGTCTCCGGTGTGCCGACGCTGCTGCAAGAGTTTCTTGACCAAGCCTAGAGAGACCCTGAAACGATGGGCAATTTCTTCGCGGTTTCCCTCTTTTTGGTCGTAGGAACAGAGGATTCGTTCACGCAAGTCCAAGGATATGTTTCGCACGATCAAATCCTAACACACCCGAAAACTGTTGGCTACAGTTTTATTTAAAATGCTCTAGTTCGTTAAATATTCGCGCGGGTCAACAATCTTTCCGGCGATGGCGCTCGCGGCCACGGTCATCGGGGATGCGAGAAACACCTGCGATTCTTTGTCGCCCATACGGCCCGGGAAATTCCGGTTCGTGGCGCTGATGCACTTGATTCCAGCCTTGTTGATGCGGCCGAATGTATCCACCGGCCCGCCGAGACACGCGGCGCACCCGGCGTTCTCGGTCATCTGCACGCCCGCGTCCACCAGGATCTCCCAGATCGTCCGGCCGCCCCAGCGCGTGGACTGCAAATCGCGCACAATGTCCGGCGTGGCCGGCACGCCGAACGTGTCGATCGTCACTTTCTTCCCCCGCAACACGCGGGCGAACTCCACGAAATCGCTCGTCTTGCCGCCGGTGCAGGAGCCGACATAGGCGCGGTCGAGTTTGACATGCCCCATCTCCTTTGCCTTTTTGCGCTGGCCGGGATCGGGGTGGCAGGCCACGGTCGGCTCGAGCTGGTCGAGGTTCACCACGTGTTCGTAAACGAACTTCTGGTCCTTGTCCGGCGTGACCGGCTCGTACGTGGATTTGGTGCCGTTCAATTTCACCCGCGCGTCCACGTATTCCGCCGTGCGCGCATCGAATTCAAACATGGCGTTCTTGCCGCCTGCCTCGATGGCCATGTTTGCGATGGTCATGCGGTCGTCGATGGACAGATTCCGCGCGCCCTCGCCGTCAAACTGCAGGGCGCGATAGGTTGCGCCGTCGAAACCGATTTCGCCGATGCAATGGAGGATCACGTCCTTGGCCATCACGCCCGCCTGCAGCCGGCCTTCGAGCCGGAAGTGCATGGTTTCGGGGACCTTGATGAGCAGCTTGCCCGTGCCCATCACGAAGCCGGCGTCGGTGTTGCCGATGCCGGTGGCAAACTGATTGAACGCTCCAGCCATGCAGGTATGCGAGTCCGTGCCGAACAAAATTTCGCCGGGCCGGGTGTGGCCTTTCGCCGGGAGCGCGGTGTGGCAAACGCCGGCGTATTGCGAGCCGTATTGCCGGTTCAACATTCCCTTTTTCGGGTCGAATACCCAGTGGCCGTTCGGGTCGTCAATCACGTCGTAAAAATACGGGATGGCCTGCTCCTTGACGAAATCGCGGAGGATGTCCACGTTGCGGTTCGAGAGCGAGTCGGCGGTGAAAATATAATGATCGGGGATGATGACGATCCGGTCTTTGTCCCAGACCTTGGCGGTCTTGCCAAACTCGCGCTTGAACACGCCGATAGTGCCCGGCCCGCAGACATCGTGGGTCATGAGCACGTCGGCGTTCACCCAGATGTTGTCGCCGGCCTGAACGTGTGGCTTGCCGGCCGCCCGGGCGAGAATCTTTTCCGTCAAAGTCATAGGCGCGGTATCATAGCCGATGAACCGGGCAACTTCAACTGAACATTGCCGCTTGCCACGCTGCCTTCATTCGGCAGACTTCCGCTCCGCGTGACTCCGCCGGAAACATTTTTGGACCTGCTTCGCGGCCCGGCGCCGGTGCTGGCGCTCGCGCCGATGCAGGCCGTAACCACGCTCGATTTCATGCGCGTCGTCTCCCGTTACGGCGGACCGGACGTCTACTGGACGGAATACTTCCGGGTTTACCCCCAATCCCGGCTCGACAAGTGGATCCTTCGGTCGATCACCGAGAATCCCACCGGCCGCCCGATCGTCGCCCAGCTCATCGGCAATGACATTCCGGCGCTCGTCCGCTCGGCCAGGGAATTGCAGCAGCATCCCGTAGCCGCGATTGACCTGAACCTCGGCTGCCCGGCGCCCATCGTTTACCGCAAATGCGCCGGCGGCGGCCTGCTGCGCGACCTGCCGAAAATTGACGCCATCCTCGGCGCGTTGCGCGAAGCGGTGACCATCCCCTTCACCGTCAAAACGCGCATCGGCTTCAGCACTGCCGCCGAATTCGACGCGTTGCTACCCGTGTTTGCGAAGCATCCGATTGACCTCCTCACCGTCCACGCCCGCACCGTGGTGCAGTTGTACCGGCCCGGTGTGCGCTACGACCTCATTGCGCGGGCGACGCGCGCATTGCGCTGCCCCGTGCTCGCCAACGGCAACGTCCACGGCCCGGCGCAGGCGCAGGCGCTGCTGGCGGAAACCGGCGCTCGCGGCCTGATGATCGGACGCGGCGCCATCCGCAACCCGTGGCTGTTCGACCAGATCCGGGCGCAGGGGCGCGGTGAAAAAATCAAGCTGCCTTCGGGGCGTGACGTGCTGGCCTACGTGCGTGAGCTTTGGGAACACGAAATCACCCCCGGCGTGAAGGAATCCATGCAGGTGCAGCGCATGAAAAAATTCATGAACTTCATCGGCGAAGGCGTCAGTGAAAAATTCCTGCACGACATCCGACGGGTGGCGACCACGGCGGATTTCTTCCGCGGCTGCGAGGATTTTCTGGGCCATGACGAGCCGATGGCGCTGGAGCCGGAAACCGTCGCCGGCAATAAAATTTCGTGATATAATCCATAACCCATTATTGGGTTGATTCCCAATTTGGGAAAAAGGCGGGTGGAAATTTGACGGGACACCGCCGCGCTGGTCAAAAAACGGTGGTTTTCCGCAGCATTTTTCCGATTTCAGCGGCATCATTTCTGCTCTATGCGGGCGGTATTCATGCGTGCTGCAGGCAATTCTGCCGGTTCGCGCCCAGGGTGAAAGAATCGATATGCAAAGGAAAGTATTGGTGGTAGAGGATGATCCCGATCAATTGGAGGTAATTCGTTCGACTTTGAAGGCCGCCGGCTTTGCCATTGGTACCGCTGCCAACGGCATTGATGCGCTTTTGAAGACCCGCTCGGTGGCGCCCGATTTGATTGTGCTGGACCTGATGTTGCCCGGATTAAACGGGTTCGATATCTGTGAAAGTCTGCGGCAGGATCCGGCCACCGCTTCCGTGCCGATCATCATGCTCACGGGCATGCACGGCCAGTTTGGGCGGTTCGCCGGGCTGGAAGCCGGCGCCAGCGAATTCCTCTTCAAACCTTTCAACCCGCAGGAACTGATTTCAAAAGTTGAGGAATTGATCGGCCGGTCATCGGCCTCCTCCGGTACCACGCACATCGTCCGGAAGAAATAGTTCGGCGCGGCCCCCATCAAGCCCGGCTCTGATAGAGTGCCACCAGCGCGGCGCCGATGGCCTGGGAAAGATCGCCGAGCGCGGCGGGAACGATCTTGATCTGCTTGCGCTGGGTGGGCCAGAGGTAAGGCGCGGCGGCCTTGCGGACCGTCCCCAGGTAGCGTTCGCGAAATTCCGCCGTCGTGGCTTCCGGATCCATCAACCCGCCCCCGATGATGACCATGCCCGGATCCAAAGCCATGGCGAGATTGGCGACATGCAATCCCAGGGCGCGGGCCTGAAAATTGAAAATTTCAACGGCCAAGGGGTCGCCTTTTTGTGCAAGACCGCGCAGGGACAGCACTTTTTCCCGGGCGCCGGCGGTGGATCGGGCCAGTATATGTTTGGGATATTTGGCGATTTTTTCCGCCAGCAAATACGGCAGGCCGGAGAGGGTGGTGTAAGCTTCGATGCAGCCCCAGTCCTTGCCGCAGCCGCAAGGAAACGGTTTGACGCCCAGCAGATGCAAGGGCGCGGGCATGTGGGCGGTTTCCATGCCCGCCAGGGTGTCCCCATCCAGGGGCAGGCCGTTGGGATCGATGAAAGCGCTGCCCAGACCGGAGCCCGGCGCCAGCAACAGCACGGAAGTTTTGATGTTGCCGCGGGCATATTTCGCCTCGGCCACACCGCCAAATTTACCATCGTTGCCGACAATCAACGGCAGTTCGTGCCCGGCCGATTTGGCCAGCGCCCGGTGGTAAGCCGCGCGAACATCCCAGCCGGCAAAACTCGCGGGCAAATTGGCCGAACGATCCAGCACCCCGTAGCGCCGGAACGGCCCGGGAATGGCCAGCCCGACGCCCTTGACCTGCGGCCAGCTCAATTTGTTTTGCTGGAGATATTCGTTGATGGCCGACACCCAGCCGGCGACGACGGCCGCGGGTCCTTCTTGGGAATGGGTCGGTCGTTGCAGCAATTTGGTGGAGACCGTCTGGCCATCCTCCCAGACGGCGCCAATCTTCGACGTCGTCGCGCCGCTGTCGGTTCCGATGAAAACATTCTGCCCCGTGCTCATCGTGAGGCCACGGGAAGTCCGGCCAAAGTGACTTCGGGTCATCCGTTCGGTGGTCATATCCAGAGTCCAAGGGAACCCCGGGAGGAAATCAAAGGCAAGAACTTTACTTCACTTTCACCCGGAATTCGCTGGCTTCGGTGATTTTCCCGAGGTCGCCCTGGTAAAATTCGTCGCGGTACTCGCCGGTTTCGAGCAGGTGCTGCTCCAGTTCCTTTTTGTCGCGCTTGATGATGAATTTCAGCTCGTCCAGATCGTCCGACCAGCGGAAGCCGTTGAAAAACTCGGCCCCGGCAAACTGCGTCTTATACAGCGCGGTCTGCGAATAGCACGTGCCGAGGTAGAGCTGCCGGCAGCCGCGTTCGGCGAACAACGCCGCCGCCGAGGTCATCATGAACATGCCGAGGTTGCGCGCATAATAATTCAGGTCGTAGAACGCGTAGTAATAATAGGCGAGCTCCCGGCCCTCGAGGTAAAGCGTGGCAACCCCGATTTCATTGCCCTTTTCCGCATCCGTGAACACGAGCAGATGCGAGATGATGGGCGAACCAAACAGCGCATCCAGCCGTTCGAAGGTCATCACGTCCTTGCCGAATTTGATGTCGGCGTAGGTTTTGAAAAAATCGCGCTTTGCCGTCGTATATTCGTATTTGTCGCGCGGCACCAGCCGGACCTTGATGCCCGCGCCCTTGCGCAGGATGCGGCGGTTCTCGGACGACGGCTTGAATTTCGCGAGGTTCACGCGCACCTGGCGGCAGAGATAAAAGCGGTCGAGGTTGCGCGACGAGGGCAGAAAACCGGCGTTGAAAATGTCCGAGGGCGCCTCGCCAGCCTCCGGCACGGCCCAGATGGCGTAGGGAAACTGGTAATGCTCGTAATCGGAGTTTTGTTCGGAGAAAAGGAGTTTCATCGTTCGCACATTGAAAACCGCCGCTGGATCAAACCACGCCTTCATCAACGATGCAACGGACATCGTTTTCATCGGGATTAAATACGAACAAGATGGGAAATGAAATCTCTAAATCATCCGATGAACGGGTCCGGAAGAAACCCGTGACCGGCTGGCTTGCGGCGCCCCGTCACTCCAGATGAACGATGCCGTGGCGGACGGCGGCGATCACCGCGCCGGTGCGATCGTGCACCCCCAGCTTGGCGAACAAATTTCTAAGATGGGTCTTGACGGTTTCTTCCGAAATGAACAACTGGGACGAGATTTCCTTCTTATTGCAGCCTTTGACCAGGCAGCGGAGCACGTCCATCTCCCGGTCGCTGATTTCCTCCCGGCGGCGCCGTTCCCGCAGGCGGTTGTCCATTCCCGGCGGCAGGCTTTTTTCTCCGCCGTGGACCCGGCGGAGGGTGCCGATGATTTCTTCGGCCGAGCTGTCCTTCAGCAGGCAGGCGCAGGCGCCGGCCTGATAGGCGCGATAGATGTCCTCGTCGCAGTCATAGGTGGTGATGACAACGACGCGGCAATTGGGGAATTCGCGGCACAGGGCGGTGATGGCTTCCACGCCGCCAAAACCGGGCAGCCGCAGGTCCATCAGGACGATATCCGGGGCTGACTTGCGAAACAGTTCCACGGCTTCACGCCCATTCCCAGTCTCAGACACCACCTTCATGTCCGCCTGGCTCTCGATCAGCGCGGTCAAGCCAAGTCGAAAAGCGGGGTGATCATCCACCACCATGAATTTGATGGGTTCTCGTCCTTTCATGCGAAGGTTGTTTTCGGTTGGCATCGGGTCGCTGCCGGGCGGGAGGACAAAATCATGCGGGTTTATCCGGCAGGGACGGGAACGGTGACAATGATTCCGGTGCCGGTTTCCTTGTCGCTGTTAATCAGCAATTGTCCCCGCAACTTATCGACGCGCTCGCGCATGCCGATGATCCCGAAACCGTCGGCGCGCGCCGGCGGGTTGTCGGCGCTGAATCCGCGGCCATTGTCCTTTACGGACAGCCGGACGAATTTCTCGTCAAAGTCGATCTCCAGTTCGATCTCGGTTGCCTGCGCATGTTTGATGGCGTTGGATAGGGCTTCCTGGCCGATGTGCAACAGCTCGTTTTCCGTTACGGGAGCCAGGCGTCGCGCGGAACCTTTGACCTGGATGCGGCATTTCACCCCCGAGCCTTCCGTCAACAGCCGCATGGTGTTCTCCAGGGCAGAGAGCAAATCACCTTCCTGGAGTGCCTGTGATCGCATGTCCCAGATCGCATTGCGAACATCGGCGAGATTGTTGCGCACCAGTTCCCGCGCGATTTCCAGATGCTTGATGATTTGCGGCGGAGCCTCTTTCAGCCGGTTCCGGATGAATTCCAACTGAATGGAAATGCTGCCCAGCCCCTGGGCCTGCGTATCGTGAATCTCCCGGGCCATGCGGTTGCGTTCGGCAAAAATGGCGCGGAACTCGGCTTCGGCCGCCATTCTTTGGGCCTCCTGTTTCTTCAAACGCCGGCGGGTGTTCAGAACAATCACGGCGATGGCGCCGAGGGAGGTTCCCACTGCCGTGATCAGCACCCGCATGGCTCGTTGTCGCGTCCACCAGGAAGGCGGTTGAATCAGGGCCAGATCCTCGGACCGGCGCAAATAGAGTTGGAAGGACCGCGGCTGGTAAAAACCGCTGGTCAACCCCTCGGCATTTCGATCCACGGCACAAACGCCGGTGACGGTGTAACGTCCGCCGGCCAGCAACACCGGCGGGTTTGTAAGCCCGTCATTCCGGCGCAGCAGGGCCTGAAATTGGATGCCGCTTTCCGTGTGAAAGTCAAACAGCCAGCCCCAGGGCAAAACCTGCTGCTTTTCAAAGATGCTTTCCAGCTCCACCAGGTTGGCATCGTGCTCGAAGACCTCTGCCGGCCTGGCCAATTGGATCGGCAGCGGCGGCGTGCCGGAGGACCGTTTCTGAAATATCGCGTCCTCCAATATGGGGGAATAGTTTCCTTGCTTGGGATAGCCGACCACATCCACTTCATCACCCGGCTTCAGCGTTCCTTTTTGATACGTCACGACTCTCAGCCCGGATTGGCCGTCCCGGATATTGAGATATTCGCGGGGCTGATGACGGGTGACCACGCCCCGAACATGAATGGCATGTCCATAAGATCCTTCCTGGGCATATTGCATCAGGCTGTCAACCGAACGGAACGGTGTGGAAAAGAGATCTGCCGGTGCCGGCGCCTCAATGTGGATCGGCACTTCATGGGGCACCGCCAGCATCGGGCTGATTAATTGGCGGTTCTTATTGGCCAGGTAATAGCACACTCCGCGGACCCGCACCTCGGCATCGACCAGGGGTTCGGGCATCTTCGACCCGTTCCACCGGATGACCAGCTTTTCGCCGCCGGTGGCCAGCATGATGCGATTTTTCCGGGCATCCCCCACGCTTGGCTCACACGACCGGACAATGCCCTTGATTTCCACCCATTGGGCTTCGAATTGCCCCGAGAGCAGATCCTCAAACGTCACCTGCTTGGGTGCAGGCAGCGGCTTCACCCCCAATTGGCGCGCGGTTTTTACAACCACGGAAGGACCGAACCAGCCGGGATCGCTGTTCCCCGTGACATCGATTTCATCGCCGGGATGCAGCTGTGCCACCACCTCGGGCGAACTGGTCAGATAAAGGCCATTGGTCCCGTCCTGCAGGGCAAAGCCGTTGCCGCCGGGCTCGGCTTCGCCGATCACAATGCCGCGCAAATGGACCGGGACATGGCGGGCCGCCTCTTTCTCGGTCAAGGAGCGCACCTGGGCGGCGTTGGTCAGCGCCGCCCCATTATTATCGAATGGGGCAATCGGCTGCGCGCCGGCCAGTCCGCCGCAGGCGCAGCTGAGGAGCAACCGGAAAAAACTAATCAGCAGATTTTTTGAATACATTTCGTCAAGGTGCCGGTTTGCCCGATGGCAACAACGCCCGGCTGAGTATCCGAACACTTCAAACACGCTGGCTCAACGAGTCTAACAGGATTTCGCGCCAAAAAATCACCCTTTTGGGGGATTCTTTCGGCAGCGTTGTTTGCTAGATTGAAAGGAATCAGCCAAGAACTCAAGAAAGCAAACTCCTATGACAATGAAAACCAATATGCGAACGGTCAGTGCGGTTTTGGCCGCGGGACTTTTGACCCTTGTTGCGGACACTGCATCTGCCGACCTGGTAATGAGTTGGGGAGCGGAGGCCGGTTTTGCCGCGGGTACGGTGACCGAAGGTGTGCCGGGCAGCTTTTCGGTGACGCCAACGGGCAACATCGGCGAGCGCGCTGATCTTGCCTCCCCGGTCAGCTTGGGCAATGCCGGCGACGTGGTGCAGCTTTCGGGAACGGCCACGATCACCGGTCTGTTTGGGAACCAGCAGTGGCGGTTCGGCCTTTTCGACACCAATGGCAACAACGGTGGCACGCTCAGCGGCGGGGCATGGACCGGAGCCACGGCTTCCGGATGGCTGGGGTATCTCGTGGAAGTCGGGAATGCCAATGGCAGCGGGACGACGGGTCTATATGGCCGCAATGGCTCGGGTGCCAATGCCTGGTTGAGCACGTCAGGGGCGGCTTATGCCGTTAACAACAGCCAGCTGAGCACCGGAGCCTATACGGCGGGTCCCGGAACATTTACATTTGACCTGACGTTGACCCGGCTCAGCGCGAACAGCGTTGGCATTTATTACTCCTTCATTCAAACGGGCGGGACCGGCAATCTTTCCGTCATTGGAAATTACATCGACACCGGGAATCTTAGCAGCGGAATCTCATCGATCAATGCCGTGGGTTTTTACACGCCCGGCGCCGCCCTGGCCACTTCCTTTGCGGGGGTTGATGTTTCCGTGCCCGAACCTTCCACGATTGCCCTCGCCGGCCTCGGCTTCGCCGGTCTGATGGCGATCCGCGCCCGGCGGCGTCAGGTTTGATGGAGTAGTCGCTGCTTGATCCAGCGCCGGGCGGCAGCACGCATCCAACTCATGCAGCGCTTCCCGGATTCACGATCCATCTCGACGGCTTATGCCGCTTCGCCGTTCCGCGCGGAAAAATCCCCCGGCTGGGGGATGCGGATGAGGCGGAAGGGGTGATAGCATCTGATTCAACCTTGTAAAGAACCGAAGCCACCCAATTATTTTTGCCATGTCGGTCAGATTTAATCGATCAATAAATACCCCGGTCTGAAACCCAAAACCCCCAGCCAATATGAACCAAAGAATTCTTTTCGTTGCCTTCATCTCGATCCTGCTTCCGAGGTTGGCCTTGGCCGACAACATTTCCATGACGGCCAATGATGCCAGCAACGACAGTTCGCTGTTGAACGCCGGCAAATGGAGCAATACGGCGCCGCCCAATCCGACCAACGATTACTTTTCGTCGACGTTTTTCATCCGGACGCCAATCGGCGTTACCAACATCACGTTTCAGGGCCATTCCCTGACCTTGCAGACGCCCTCCATTGCGAGCCAGGGTACACCCCTGCGAAGCATTATTTTCAAAGGCGGCGGGGGCAGCATTACCCGGATTGACAATCTCACCAATAGCGGCGGCGTCATCAACGCCGGCTCGGGCAATGTTCTGGCGATCTTTGGGGGCAACCTGATGACGATTGCCAGCAACTCCACCATTCAAGCGGATCAGGGGCCGTTTCAAATCGATTATCCGCTGGTCGGCTCGGCGGACTTGACCAATACCAGCGGCCAGGGACGCACCATCACCTATACCGGCACCAATTCAGGTTTCACCGGCCGCCTCTATATTACCAACAACGTGATTGTGGCCTTCAATTCAACAAGCAGTATTCCCGGCAACCCGGCGATTCTGACACCGGACCAGATTGCGATTGGCGGCGGCTGCACCCTGCAGGACAACGCCGGCGTCACCTATAACAACGCCAACGGCGGCATCACGCTGCTGGGAAGCGCCATCATAAATGCCTCCGCCACCAATCTCTCGGGCGCGAACATTCCAACGGTGGTGACGGTGCCGATCACCGACAAAGGGAATGGCTATAACCTGACCAAACGTGGCCTCAGCATGCTGACCCTTTCCGGCAACAACACCTTCGGCGGCGGCTTGTCGCTGATGGTCGCCACCGCCGGGTCGCAGCTCAACATCAACAGCACGACCGCCCTGGGCACGGGCCCGTTTGTCCTGGTTAGCGGCGGCGTTGGTCCGGCGATCCTGGACAACACCAGCGGCTCAACCATCACGCTGGCCAATAACAATTCCCAGGCCTGGAGCAACAGCTTTGTCTTCGTTGGTTCCAGCAGCCTCAATTTGGGTTCCGGGGCGGTTACCTTGGGTTCCAACATCACCGCAACGATTTCCAACAACAGCCTGACGGTCGGCCCCATTTCCGCCGGAGGTCTGGGTTACGGCCTGACCAAATCCGGCCCGGGAACCCTGATTTTGAATGCCGGCAATTCTTTCACCGGCCCGACCATCGTCAGCAATGGCGTGCTCGCCTTGACCGGTTCCGGTTCGTTGAGCAGCAGCAATATTTTCCTGGCCGCAAGCACGGCAACGCTGAACGCGACCGGCATCGGCGGTTTGACGCTGGCGTCCGGTCAGGCGCTGGGCGGCAGCGGCACGGTGCTGGGCGCGGTGACCGCCGGCAGCGGCACGCTCCTCACCCCCGGCGGCAACAATGCCGCCGGCACGCTCACCGCCAACGGCAATCTGGCGTTGAACGGCGGCACGTTGAATTTTGACCTCGCCACGGCGACCACGCCGGGCGGCGGCACCAATGACTTGATCGTGGTCACCGGCGCGCTGAATCTTTCAAGCCTGACGCCGGTCAATGTTTCCGGTTCTCCCGTCAACGGCAACTGGTACACGGTGATTCAATATGGAACCTTCGCCGGCAGCGTGGCAAATCTGTTCCTGCCCGGCTTCATTTTCTCCAACAACGTCGCGGCCAGTACGATCCAGGTCCTCAAAGTTCATGTCCCAACCAGTCTCACGTGGCATGGGGATGGCACCGCCAATGTCTGGGATTCCGGAATCACCGCCAACTGGCGCCAGACCGGGACCAATCAGGTGTTCCTTACCGGAGACACCGTCACTTTCGACAACACCGGCTTCGCGTCTCCGGCAATCAGTCTGGCGGGCATCATTTCGCCGGCGGCAACCATCGTCAACTCGTCGCTGAACTACGACTTCACCGGCAGCGGAATTCTGGGGGGCGATTTGACCAAGGGTGGCGGCGGCACATTAATTCTTGAAAACAACAACAGCTACCCCGGGAATACGGCCATCAGTGGCGGCGCATTGCAGGTTGGCAATGGCGGCACTTCCGGCACGCTGGGTTTGGGTAACGTCACCAACAACGGCACGCTGGCCTTCAACCGCTCCGATGCCGTCACCTTTACCAACTCCATCAGCGGCAGCGGCGCCGTAACCCTTGCGGGCACCGGCGACCTGGTTCTCAGCGGCAGCAACAGTTACAGCGGGCTGACGACGATTTCCGCCACCGGCATCCTGCACCCGCGGAATGGCAGCGCCCTCGGCGCGGCCACCAACGGCCTGGTCAACACGAGCGGCGGCAAGCTCTATGTTGACGTCAATATTGATTTCCCGAATGAACCGCTGACTCTGGGCGGCGGCACCGCCCTGCAGAAGGGGGGCGCCGGCGTCAGCACCCTGGGCGGTTCCATCAGCCTCGTGTCGGACACCACCCTCTCAATTGACAGCGGGGCCACCTTGAATCTGACCAACGCATCCGGGATGAACGGATCCGTTGCCAATCCCAATTTGACCCTGGCCGGCTCGGGAACCGGAAATATTGCTGGGCCCTTCGCCCTGGGTGCGGGAAATCTCACCGTCAGTGGAGGCACCTGGACCGTGGCTTCCTCCAACAGCTACTCCGGCCTGACCGCCATCAACGCCGGGGCCTTGTTCCTCACCGGGCCATTGTCACTCAGCCGGCCGCCGGTGGCGTTTAACGCCAGCCAGGTCACCCTGAATGGCGGTGCTTTGGCAGCGGCGACCAATGTCACCCTCAACGACGGCACTATCGGGATCACTTTGGCCGCCAATTCAACCATCACGGTGAATAACGCCGATGCAACCCTCGCGATTTCCAATGACATCAGCGGCGATGCGTCGTTGATTTTGACCAAGACCGGGTCCGGCCGGCTGATTCTAAACGGCGCGAATGACTTCAGCGGAACGCTGAACCTGGACAGCGGCAGCTTCTCGGCAAACGATGGCACCACGGTGATTGCCAGCTCTGCTGCCATTGCGAATGTTTTGGCGATTCCCGGCAGTCCCTTCATCGTCATCCGCAACAACAACGGCGGCAGTTCCACCCTCGCCCTGGACGGCACGCTGGGCAGCATCACCGTGGCACCGGACATCAGCCTGGCTGGCCGTAACATAGCGGTGGCGGCCATTGAGAATCTCGCCGGCAACAACACCATTTCCGGCAACTTCACGTTGGGCACGGGCGGCATCTATTACGAGATCCAATCCGACAGCGGAACCTTGGCGCTGACGGCCTCGCCGCTGCCTTATGCCACGCCGACGAATGGCACGCGCACGTTCACCTTCCTGGGTGCCGGCAACGTGTCGGTGCCCGGTGACATTCAAGATGGCAGCAGCACCGGCCTCTCAAACATTTGGGTTACCGTTCTCAAGACCGGCACCGGAATGCTGGATTTGTCGGGCGCCAATACCTACAGCGGCCCAACCGTGGTCAGCAATGGCGTCCTTTCCTTGACCGGCAGTCTTGCCGCCAGCCCCGTGACGGTGGCGGGTGGTTTGCTTACCGGCAACGGCGCCATCAACGGTCCGGTGACCGTGCTGCCGGGTGGCACGCTGGCTCCGGGCAACCAGCCGGCAGTCCAGACCTTGACCCTGGCCAATGGTCTGACCAATAGCGGCAATGTCCTGATGGTGGTCAACAAATCGCTTTCGCCGGCGCAATCCAACAGCCTGGCCACGGTCAGCGGGGTGCTGACCAACGCGGGATTCGGCACGGTGATCGTGAGCAATGTCGGCCCGGCGCTGGCCGTGGGCAACAGCTTCAAATTGTTCAACTCGCCGGTGCTCAATGGCGGCATGCTGGCCGTAACCGGCGGCGGAGTGACGTGGAAAAACAATCTGGCGGTGGATGGGAGCGTTTCCGTGCTGTCCCTCGCGCCCCCGCCGCGTCCGGTCATCAACAGCATCGCGTTGACCGGGCCGAATTTGATCCTCACCGGCGCCAACGGTCTGGCGGGCGCGGGTTATTACCTGCTGTCTTCAACCAATGTCGCCTTGCCGCTGGCTGGCTGGACCCATGAGTTGAACGGCACCTTTGACGGCAGCGGCCATTTCAATATCACCAATGCCGCCGCGCCGGGCGCACCCGACAAATTCTACATCCTCCAATATCCGTAATTCATAGAATCATGTTAAAACTGAAGTCTGGCGCCTTTACCCTGATTGAACTGTTGGTGGTGATCGCCATTATTGCCATTCTGGCGGCAATGCTCCTTCCGGCACTGGCAAGAGCCAAGGAAAAAGCCAAGCGCATCCAATGCATGAACAACCTGAGACAGATTGGTGTCGGCATGACCGCCTATGCGGGAGATTACGATGACAAGGTGGTTCCGGTGCGCTTCTCGGGGAGCAACCCCGTGCCGATCACCCTCGACGACCTGGGCGTGGCCGCGGCCGGGACAGTGGGCTTGACGGTGCAGTCAAATGCTCCGCCCATCTGGACGTGTCCCAACCGCCCGGGCCTTCCTTTCTACGATGCGACCTTTTCTCAATGGACCATTGGTTACGCCTATTTTGGAGGGATAACCGACTGGTATGCCCGCAACCCAACCACCGTGCTGACCCCTTCTCCCAGCGGCCATAGTCCCGTAAAACTCGGCCATTCCAAGTCGTATTGGACACTGGCGGCTGACGCCAACATCAAGATTTCCACGCCAACCGGGCTTAAATGGGCGGGGCAGGCTGTGTTGCCCACCGACAGCCGCTATTTTGTCTGGGCGAACATTCCGCCGCATCCCAATGGCAGTGCGCCCGCCGGCGGCAACGAGGTGTTCGCTGACGGTTCCGCGATGTGGTGCCGATTCGAAACGATGTATCACTTTACGAGCTGGGCGGGGGCTTTCGGGGATTCCTATGTTTACTGGTATGAGGATCCCGCTGATTTTAATTCAACGCTGATGGCCTTGTTGCCTGCCTTGAAATAGCCGCCGGAGATGCGTGCCGGAACGGGCCTGGCTCGCAGCCGGCGGACATCGTCCATGCAAAACCAACCTATGGAAAGCCGACGGGAATTTCTTAAATCGGTAACGGCGCTGGGCGCGGCCGGCGTGGCCGGCGCGTCGGCGACCGGATCCCTGGCGCAAACCCTGGCCACCGTCTCCGGCGAGACGGACGACCGCAGCTATTGGCTCGCTGTCACCGAAAAAATCACCGGCCCCGTGCTGGAAAACCTGGCCCGGCGCGAATTGAAGAAGACGATGCCCGTCGAAGCAGCCAACCCGGCCGATCGCGCCCGATTCACCCATCTCGAAGCGTTTGGCCGCGTGCTCGCTGGCATGGCTCCCTGGCTGGCGGCGGAAGGGTTGGCGGGGGAAGAATCCAAACGGCAGCAAAAATTTATCGGCCTGGTTCAGGCCTCGCTGGATGCGGCAACCGATCCGGCTTCGCCGGATTTCATGAACTTTCATGACGGCGGCCAGCCGCTGGTGGATGCGGCGTTCATGGCGGAAGGCATCCTGCGCGCGCCGAAGGTCCTGTGGCAGCCGTTGGATGCCCGCGTGCGGCGCCAGGTCATCGCGGCGCTGGCGGCCACCCGTGCGATCGGCACGCCAACCGACAGCAATTGGGTCATGTTTGCAGCCATGGTCGAGGCGGCGCTGCACATGATGGGCGAGAAAACCATCGACGAACGGTTTGAAGGCTGCGTGAACCGGATGCTCAGCTGGTACAAGGGCGACGGGGTCTACGGCGACGGGGCCTTTTTCCATTTCGATTATTACAACAGCTTCGTCATCCATCCCATGCTGCTGGATGTGCTGGCGGTGCTGCGGCGGAAGGACACGCGCTTTGACCCGGTTTACACCAAGGTGCTGTATCGGGCGCGGCGCTATGCGGAAATTCAAGAACGGCTCATCGCGCCGGACGGCACCTTCCCCTCCATCGGCCGTTCGACCACCTACCGGTTCGGCGCCCTGCAATCGCTCGCGCAAATTGCCTGGTTGCGGGGCCTGCCGGAACATGTGAAACCGGCGCAGGTGCGTTGCGCCATGACCACGGTCATCCGCAAAATGATCGAGGCGCCGGGCACGTTTGACGCCAGCGGCTGGTTGCAGATCGGTTTTTACGGGCACCAGCCGCTGCTGGCCGAGGGCTACATTTCCACGGGCAGCCTGTATCTGTGCACCACCGCCCTGCTGCCGCTCGGCTTGTCGCCGGCCGATGAATTCTGGAGCACGCCATCCCGGCGCTGGACGTCGCAACTGATCTGGTCCGGTGAACCCCTTCCTCCCGATCATGCCATTGCCAATGTCGAATAACGTTTGTGCCCGGACGCGCGGAACCGTCAATTGATTCACCCTCGGGAAAATAATATATGAAAACGCTGTTTCGTGCCGGATGGTCGGGCATCGCCCTGCTGTGCGCCGTGGCGTCGGTGCCGGCGCAAACGAACTTTGCGGTCCTGGCCAATGACGGTGCCTGGACCTGGTTCAACGACCCGCGCGCTCTGTTTTATCAAGGAGCGCTCTATTTCGGCTACAACCGGGCGGCGGATGGAAAGGTGGTGCTAAGTGCGTTGAGTTTGCCGGCCGGCATCGTCACCAACTTGTGGGTCAGCAGTTTGATCCAGGTGGATGATCACGATGTTCCCGGCCTGGCGGTCAAATCGGATGGCACGATGCTCGCCATTCATTCGCGCCACCAAAGCGACCAGTTCTTCACTTATCGTCTTTCCACCGGCACCAATCCGGTTACGGCCGCGGACTGGGGAACGGAGCAAAGGAATAATACCGGCACCACCGTTGCCAGTGGAATGACCTATGCCAACCCGTTCCAGCTCACCAATGAGGGCGGAAAAATTTACAATTTCGCGCGTTACCTGAATTACAATCCCAACGTTTTTACTTCCTCCGACGGCGGAACCACCTGGTCCGCGCCGCAGATTGTGATTCAAACGGGCACCGGCGGCACGCGGCCTTATGTCAAATACTGCTCCGATGGCAGCCGGCGCGTTGATCTGATTTACACCGATGCGCATCCGGACAACACCCCGACATCGCTTTACCACCTGTATTACCAGAACGGGGCCTTCTATCAGACCGACGGCACCTTTCTAAAAAGTTTTACGAACCTTCCCATTCTGCATGATTCGGGCGAACGCGGCTCGGTCGTTTATCAATACAGCGATGCCGCCCAGTCCGATCCGAACCAATGGATTCCCACCGCCCGGGTATGGGGTTGGGAAATTGCCTATCAGACCAACGGCGCCCCCGTGTGCGTGTTCCAGGCAAAAGTGGACAGCGTCACCGGCGCGACCTGGTCCGATGCCCGCATTTATTATTATTACGCCCGCTGGACCGGCACCAATTGGCAGAAACGGTTCATCGCCCAGGCGGGCCGGCCCCTGTACAATGGCCAGCCGGATTACGGCGGCGGGATGTGCCTCGATCCGCTGGACCCGAACACGGTTTACATTTCCACGGATGCCGCCAATCCGTTTGACCTGAGCAGCACGACCAATGTTGCTCTGGGTGCCAATTACCAGATTTGGAAAGGAGTCACCACGGATGGCGGCCTGTCGTTCATCTGGCAGCCCATCACCGGCAGCTCAACCGTGGACAATCTGCGCCCTTACATTCCGCGGCGTTTCGGCGGGGAACCGTGCGTGCTGTGGTTTCGCGGGACTTACATTTCCTATACTTCCTTCAGCTGTTCCATCGTCGGACTCTTTACGACGAAAGTGCCGCAAACCAATGCCGGCAGCGGCACCTGGAGCGTGGACGCGGACGGGTTGTGGAGCGACCTCGCCGACTGGTCCGACGGCATTCTGGCTGACGGCGCCGGCAACACCGCGGATTTCAGCACGCTGGACACCACCGCAGATCGCACGGTTATCCTGGACGCTTCGCGAACGGTTGGCACGCTCCGGTTTGGCGATCTTTCAGGCGGCCAGAACTGGCGGCTGCAAGCCGCCGGCGGATCGGTGTTGACCCTCGCTTCGGGCGGGCCGTCCGTCGTGGTGAATCAGAACCTCGCCACCCTTTCGGTCCCCCTGGCCGGCACCAACGGGTTTACCAAAAGCGGCGCCGGCACGCTCGTGCTCGATGCCGCCAACCCGCTGTCCGGCACGTTGAATTTGGATTCCGGCAGCACCTCCGCCAATGACGGGGCCGTGCGCATCACCTCCAGCGCCGCCCTGGCCGTCGTCGCGTCGCCGATCGTGTTTCGCAACAACACCGGTCCCAACGCGGCGGGCAGTTTTCAACTGGATGGCTCGGCCGGCGGCATCGTCGTCACCCAGAACTTTTCCACGAGCTGCCGCAATAACAACACCGCCCCCACGTTCGAGAATCTGGCCGGCACCAACACGCTCGCCGGAACCAACTATGTGCAGGCCGGCGGCACCAACGTCCTGTATCAGGCCGATGCCGGCTCGCTGCTGTTGATCGCCGCGCCCATGCAATACGTCGGCAGCCCGACCGCCGCGCGCACCTTTACCTTCCTCGGGAACGGCGATGTGACCGTGTCCGGCGCCATTCTCAAGTCCACCAACGCCGCGCCGGTCGGCTTGATCAAAACCGGCGGCGGCACCCTCACCCTCGCCGGGGTGAACACGTATACCAATGGAACCACCGTGAATGGCGGCACGCTGCTGGTCAATGGCAGCCTGAGCATCGGCCGGGTGACCGTGACGGAAGGAATGTTCGGCGGCGTCGGCACGGTCGCGGGGCCGGTCATTGTGTCGCCCGGCGGAACCCTGGCTCCGGGCGCCGGGGCGATCGGAACGCTGACCGTCAACAATGCGCTGACCAACACCGGTGTGACCCGGATCCGGGTGGACAAGAATGGTTCCGCATTGACCAATGACAACCTCATCGGCGCCAGCACCCTGGTATTTGGCGGGACGCTGATCGTCACCAACGTTGGTTCGGGCATTCCGACGGTGGGCGACAGTTTTAAAATCTTCTCCGCGACAACTTATCGAGGCGCCTTTGCGACCATTTCCCCGCCCACGCCCGGGACCGGCCTGACCTGGAACACCAACGGCCTGACGGCCAGCGGGACGCTGGCCGTGGCGCTCGGAACCATCAATCCTCAAATCGGCCAGGCTTGGATCAGCGGCAGCCAGCTGATTTTCAACGGATCCGGCGGCGCCGCCGGCTACGATTATTCGGTGCTTTCCTCCACCAACCTCGCCAAACCCTTGACCAGCTGGAATCTTATTGGCGCCGGCAATTGTGACCGCTTTGGCGTCTTCATCTTCACCAACCACATTGATTCCCGGGCGCCGCAACAATTCTACACCGTTCGCTTTCCCTGAACCGAAAGCCATCCGGGGAAGCCAAACGGGTTCAGTTGCCGCTGAAGTTCATTTTGCGGCAACCGCTTCGGTTTCCGGCGGGGCGGCCCGGTGATTCACGGATTTTCTCCGCAGGCGCAGGCGCCAGTTGGTGAGCACGTCATAGCTCACCGAGTTTTTCAATTTGGCGATGTCGTGCACGGTGATTTCGTCGCCGCCCTGGCGGCCCATGAGCACGGCCTCGTCCCACATTTGTGCCTCGGGAATGTCCGTGACATCCACCATCAGCGCGTCCATGGCGATGCCGCCGATGAGCGGGGCGCGTTGGCCGCGGATGAGCGCGCCGCCGGTGTTGCGCACGCGCGGGAAACCGTCGCCGTAGCCGATGGGCAGCACGGCAATGCGCCGTTCGCCCGGCGCGGTGTAGCGCATGCCGTAGCCGACGACCTCGCCCGGCTTCAATTTTTGAATGGCGGCGATGCGCGCCTTGACGGACATGACCGGCTCGATGCCGGGAATCCGCCGGCAAACCGATGACGGAAACACCCCGTAAAGCAACAGGCCGACCCGGACCATGTCGAGATGCGCGTGCGGCAGGTCAAGAAAGCCGCCGCTGTTGCAGGTGTGACGCAACTTCACGGCGATGCCGCGGGCGGCGAGGCCTTGCAGTACCTCGTTGAACCGGGAAAACTGGAGGTTGGCGAACGTCTTGTCCGTTTCGTCGGATTGCGCGAAATGCGTCATCACGCCTTCGAGCAGCAGCGACTTCTCGGCGACGATCTGTTCCATCAGCGGCAGCGCCTCATCCCAGCGCACGCCGTAGCGGCTCATGCCGGTGTGGACTTTCACGTGCACCGGCACGCGCTTGCCGGCCCGGGCGGCCAGGCGGGCGAGCGCGCGGACCGCGTGGGGCTCGTTCACGCAGACGGTCAGGTCATGTTCCACACACCACGGCAGTTCGGCCTCCTGCCGTTCGCCCAGCAGCAGCAGCGGCGCGGTGATGCCCTCGTCCCGGAGGGCCATCGCCTCTTCCAGGTTGCTGAGACCAAAGCAGGTGGCGCCCTCTTCCAGGGCGGTGCGGACCACGTCCAGCGCGCCGTGGCCGTAGGCCTCGTCCTTCACCACGGCGAGCAGTTGCACGTGTTTGGGCAGGTCGCGGCGGATGAGCTGCAGGTTGCGCCGCAGCCGGCCCAGGTCAATTTCTGTCCAGGCCGGCCGCAACGGAAAAGCTGTCGAATCAAAATCCATAAGACGTCGCGGATTGTTTAACCACGAATCGTGCCAAATAACACGAAAAATTCGTAGTGTCCTGATTTGGCTTTGGAACGCGGGCTTCAGCCCGCTTCACCGCAGCAATGGCAAGGGACGATGAAGCGGCATAAATGCCGCGCTCCTTGAATTAGGACACTGCCGAAAAATTCGCACCGGAAAGTAATCAACTAGCGATCCCATCCGGTGTTCTGACTGCTTCGCTGCCCTGGCCGGGCCGGGAGACGCCGGCTGATTGACAACGGCCAGATCAGGTAGGGTCGGCGCGCGGCACCGTCCGCGCCGCGAAGCGGCGCAACGGGGAATGCTGTGCGAGTGTCAAAACCGGGTTGGTTCTGTTGCCTGACGCTGCGCCGCTCGCGCCGCAGGCGGCGGCGTTACCGGCTGGTTTGTGGACTTGCGTCGATGGGGAATTGATATAGTTTCGCCCCCAATTGAGTTTCCCGGAATGACCACACCAACGCATTTGCCCGAGGACACCTTCAAACATTTTGCCGCGTGGCTTGCCGCATTGTTTTTGGTGGTGTTGGGGGCAAAACTCTGGGTGGTCCAGCTTTATGGATCGCCGCTGCCCCTGTGGGACCAGTGGTATGAAGCCGACAATTTCTTCCGTCCTTGGGTGGAAGGCCAGCTGACGTGGAGAGACTTTTTCGCGCCGCACAACGAGCACCGGATTTTCTTCACGCGCCTGCTGGATCTGGGCCTGATCCGGCTGAATGGCAGGTGGGAGCCGTTGTTGCAGATGACGGTCAACGCGTTCATCTACGCGATTTTCGCCTGCGGAGTTGCCTGGGTCCTGTGGAGGTTTTGGGAAAGAAAGAACGGCGGGTTCATCTGTTTTCTGCTGGCTCCCTTCTTCGCTTTGCCTTACGCCGCGGAGAACACCATTTGGGCGATCAATTCCCAAACCTATTTCCTCAACGTCTTTTCGCTGGCGACTCTGATCGGGCTGGGCTTTGGCCGGCCGGGTGGCCGGGGGTGGTGGTTCGGGCTCGCGGCCGGCATCCTGGGGCTCTTTTCCGCCGCGGCCGGTTTGCTCGCTGCGGTGGCCACCGGCGGATTGATCGTCCTGCGCGCCATCAAAAGCCGGCGGATGGACCGGGGGGCGCTCATCACCCTCGGTCTCTGCCTGGCGATCACGGGACTGGGAGCGGCCCTGAGTGTCAAGGTGGAAGCCGACCAGCCGCTGCAGGCCCATACCCTGGCGGAATTTGCCTCGGCGTTGTTCCACAATCTGGCGTGGCCCTTTTTTGACGTGCCCGAGATGATGATTTTGATCTTCGCTCCGCTGGTTTTGTTGCTGGCCCTGTATTTTCGACCGGGTTTTCAATCGTCACAGGCGGCGGAACTCCTTTTGGGGCTCGGGTTGTGGAGCGGGTTGCAGTCGGCGGCGCTGGCTTATGGCCGGGCAAATTATGGCGATGGCATTCCGGCCAGCCGCTACATGGATGAATTGACTTTTCTGGTCATCGCCAGCCTTTTTGCCGCCGTCCTGCTCGTGCAATCGTGGTCCCGCGGCCGTTTTCCGGAAGGGATCGCCCTGCTGATGTCGCTGGCTTTTGCCGCCGTCCTCTTTTCCGGCCTTTGCCGGATTTCACAGATTGTGGTGGATAATCTTCTGGCTCCCACCCGCATGACGACGCTGGTGGCGGAAGAGCGGACCGAGGCCTTTCTGGCCACAGGCGATCCGCGCGAACTGCTGGAACGCCCCACCGTGCGCCCCGACCCGCAGCTGACGCTGCGATTGCTCCGCAACGCCCGGCTGCAAACCATCCTGCCGGTGGAATGCCTCCCGGCGGCGATGCCGCGAGTCACCGGCCGGCTGGCCGCCGTTTCGCAGGCGCTGCTGCGCCACGCCATGACGGTGTTGTTTTGCGGGCTGATCTGGTTCACCGGGCTTTACGGCTACGGACTCGTCCGCGCGACCCTCGGCCTGGCGCGGGAAAACCCGGCCGGCATCGCCGTCCTGCTGACCTGTCTGGTGACCTGCCTGGTGGCTTTCGGTTTTTTCTGGTCGAAACGTTCCGTCTCCCGCGAATCGGTTGAATATCAGATGCACCGCGATCTGGCGGCGTATTTCAAGTCGTCCAACAATCTTAAACGGGCGGCAATCCACGAGCACAAGGCGGATGAGCTGGGGAAATCAGGGAACCTGTCGCACGCCGCCCAATAATGGGAGCAGTTTGACGCTACCCCAAAGCAAGCGGGCACTTCCGTTTGGAGTTCCGCGTTTACGCGGTAAATGTGGTGGTGCGCCGGAGCTGTCCCGCCGGGCGGGACGGAACTCCGAACGGAGACAGTGCGCGGATATGCCCTGCCAATAAATCCATGCCGTGGCCGCCAGCCGGTTTACACCCTTCCCGGCGGCCAGAGGCTTTGGCCAATGTCCGTCCGGAAATAGCTGCCCACGACGCGGATTTTGCGGATGTTCGCGTAGGCTCTGGCAATCGCGGCATCAAGCCGGGGCGCCAGCGCGATGACATCCGCGATGCGATGCCCGGTGGACACGAGTTTTTGGCCGTCGCCGCGGGCCACTTCGTTCCACCACACATCGCAATTGAACTTGCCTTCCACCTCCAGCGGCAGATGCGGGCTGCGCACCTGAACGAAGGGATAGCCGTAACCCGCCAGCGTGAGCGAACAGCCGAAGTTCAGCCCGGGCTTGAACTGCAGCTCAAGCCTTTCATTCCGCGCGGTCCGCAACACCACCTCCGCCGGGTTCTTGAGCATCCGCAAAATCATCGGGCCGGACGTGACGCCGATGCGGATATTGTACTCGATGACGTGCCATCGGCCGCCGCGCCGGATGGCGGTGACCTGCAACGGCCCGTTGAATTTGGCCCGGCGCAGCCAGGGTTGCAGCGGGTGGATCAGCTGCCGCGCCAGGCCGTATTTGTCGTGCTCGTCGCGCTCGACCAGTCCGCCGAGCGGCGCGCCGGCGACGACGCCCTGGTTGCCATTGAAGGCGTATTTGTATTCCTGGTTCGTCACGAGCGAATGGATTTCGCCACCGCTCACCAGGGCGATGTGGCCCACCTCGGCGCGTCCCAGGTATTCCTGCAAAAACACGCCCTCGGCGTAATTGACATGCTTCAACCAGGCGCGGGTGTCCGCCACTGTCTCGCACAGGATGGTGTGGATCGGGCTGGTCGGCGAACAGAGCGGGTTCTTGATGACAAACGGCCGCGGATGTTTCGCCAGGATTTTTTCCGCCTGGGCCTGATTGGCCGCCACGTAGGCCTGGGGAAAGGGGATTCTAAAATCGACGCACAGTTTCCGGGCGAAATCCCTTTCGCGCTCGATGCGCATCGCCTCGCGCGTGGGGCTGAAAATGCCGACGCCCGATTGCAGCAAATCCTCCGCCCACGGCTGCAGCGCCCAGTCAATGGATTGCGGGATGACCGCGTCGACACGATTTTTCCTGAGGAGCGGGACCGGGCTGGGGAAGGTTCTGCTGGAATAGGTGGGCCCGACGAGGCCCGGCGAATAATGGCCGTAATTGCGCGTAAGATAGGTCGTGATGTTGACGCCCGTGTCGGCGAGCGCCCGGCCGATGCTGTGGGCGAACGAGCCGACGCCGAGGATCATCACGGCGGCGGGTTTTGGAGCTGGCGTTTGGCGCGGCATGAAAATCTTTCGACCGCCCCAGTGTTTCCAAATTTTGCCCGCAGCGCAATGCCAAGCTCTGCCAGGCAGTCTTGTCCCCATTGGCGTAGGGCAGGCGTCTCGCCTGCCCGTCGGCAAAGCCGGCAAACTGCTTGCGCTGGCGCGCTAGCCGGGCAGGCGAGACGCCTGCCCTACGTTGCGCCGCTCGCGCGGCGCGGACGGCGCAGCGCGCCATCCCTGCCTGGTCGGATACTGGTCAAAGCTCTGCACTTGACGGAAAACCGGCTGCCCCGCAATCTCCAGAAACGTTTGCCGGCGCAATCCTCTGATGGAGCCGGCTTTGGGACCGGCAAACTGTTATCATCATGAACGCTGAAGACTTAAACCGGCTCGAGCGCATCGAGGCGCACGTCACCCATCTGGAGCACCAGGTCGAACAGTTGAACGGGGTGGTGATTGAACAGGGCAAACTCGTGGACCATTTGAAGAAACAGGTGCAGCGCCAGTCGGCCGTTCTGGAAACCATGGAGCTCGAACACATCAAGGCCAACAACCCCAGGCCGCCCCATCACCAGTGACTTTCGCGGTAATGGTACGTTTAGGTTTGATAGGGACGCCGCGCTGCGGCGTCACCATCCGCGTTCAGCGGATGGTCATGAATATGCCTTCGATGGTCGGTAGTGGGTGGCGCCCCTGAATGCGGCGCGGACAGCGCAGCGCGCCGTCCCCACCCGGCTGGTCAAAACGTGCCGCCACCACTTTTGCTCGTTCCTCGACTTCGCCATCTGGTTTGCTATGTTGGGGTTGTGAGTTTTACCGCTGAATTCAATTCCCTGCCGCTGGCGGCGCTGGTGAAGCGTTCGCAAACGGCCGGGATCCAGGCCGTGCGCGAGAGCATGGCCAAAACGAAACTGTCGCTGCCGGATTTCGCGCACCTGATTTCGCCGGCGGGCGGGGAATTGCTGGAGCACATGGGCCGGCGTTCGCATGCCATGACCCAGCAACGCTTCGGCAAGGTCATCCGCCTCTTTGCGCCGCTTTACCTTTCCAACGAGTGCATCAACAACTGCCAGTACTGCGGCTTTTCCCGGGACAATTCCATCCTGCGGGTGACGCTCTCGATCGACGAGATGAAACAGGAGGCGCAGGCACTCAAGGAACAGGGCTTTCGGAATATTTTACTCGTGGCGGGCGAACACCCGAAATTTGTTTCCGGCGGTTACCTGCGCGAATGCATCGCTGCGTTGCATGCCGAATGGCCAGGCATCTCGCTTGAGGTCGGGCCGATGGAAATGGCGGAGTATCGTCCCCTGGTTGAGGCGGGCGCGGACGGCCTGGTGGTTTATCAGGAAACCTACGACCGCAAGATTTATGCGGACATGCACACTGCCGGTCCGAAGCGAAACTTTGACTGGCGGCTGGAAACGCCGGAGCGCGCCTACGCGGCGGGCTTTCGCCGCCTCGGCGTCAGCCCGCTCTACGGCCTGGCCGACTGGCGGTTTGAAGCCATCAGCGTCGCGGCGCACGCGGATTGGCTGCTGCGGAACTGCTGGAAGGCGCAGGTGACGATTTCGCTGCCGCGGCTGCGTCCGTGTGCGGGCGAATTCCAGCCGCTGACCCATATGAGGGACCGCGAACTGGCGCAACTGGTCTGCGCGCTGCGGCTGATGTTTCCGGACGTGGGGATCGTGCTTTCAACGCGCGAATCGGCGAAGCTGCGCGATGGCCTGCTGCCACTGGGGATCACGATGATGAGCGCGGGCAGCCATACCGAGCCCGGCGGCTACACCGGCGCGGGCAAGGAAAAGATTCATCATACCGAGCGCGGCCGGATTATGGAGCTCGCGTCCGGCGCCAGCGAATGGGCGCCGCAGCCCGGCCACGCGACGAATGCGACCGGGCAATTCCAGATTGCCGACGAACGCTCGTCGCAGGAGGTGGCGGACCTGATCCGCAAGCTCGGCTATGAGCCGGTGTGGAAGGACTGGGATGCGGCCTTAACCGCCTGAAAAAACGTCGAACATCGAACATCCAACGCCCAATGACCGGCAGTTCAAAAACTTCGGGGTTCAGCGTTCGATTTTGGATGTTCGATGTTTCTCAAATCAGGTTTGCACCGTGATTGGACAAATTGTCATCGCCAATGGAAAGCCGGTCGAGGCGAAGCTGCCGTGCTCGCTGGAGGAATTTCTGGTCGCGCAAAAACTGTTGCCGCGCAGCGTGGTGGTGGAGCACAACGGCGAGGCCGTCGCGCCGTCGGAATTCTCCCAACGCCGGCTCAATGCGGGCGACCAGCTGGAAATCGTCAAGATCGTCGCGGGCGGTTGATCCCGCGCTACAAAACTTTGTCGCATATGCGACAAAGTTTTGTATGGTTATTCATTGGGTAAATCCGATGGCGTCATCGTGCGCCGGAAGGCTGCACCGGAAAGGAAATGGCGGATGATTTGTCTCCAAATCCGGACGCGCTCACCCTAAGCTGCGGCCACTATGGAATGGTTGACCAACATGCTCCGGCATGACGGCAAAATTTTCGGCGTGGATTGGATCGTTTTCTGGACTGCCATTGGCTGGCTGGGCAACTCCGTTTTCTTCTCACGCTTCGTCGTGCAATGGTATGCTACGGAAAAGCGGAAGCAGGTGGTCATACCGGTTCTGTTTTGGTGGCTCAGTCTGACCGGATCACTGCTGCTGCTGTTGTATGCCCTCTTTTACGACAAGCATCACGTGATCATTTTTGCCTACCTGTTCACTTGGATCCCCTACACCCGCAATCTCATCATCCACTACCGGCACAAAAAGGCACACACTGATTGTCCCAGCTGTGGCAGGAACTGCCCGCCGCAGTCGAATTTCTGCTCGAATTGCGGCGCGCGGCTGTCGCCGGTCACTTCTTAGGGACGACGGGCACGGCGGCGGGCTGGTTCGACGGCACGATTCCGTATTTTTTGAGGATGGGCTGAAAATCCGGATGGGTGACGCCATAGGCCGTAAGCTGCTTCACAAAACCTTCCATGCCTTGTTGATCCCGTTTGAACGCTTCAATGATCTGGCTGGCCTGCGGCCTGATGGCCGCAATATCCTTGCCGGTCAGGCTGGCCTGGCGATAGAGATAGACGGTAAGCGTGCCGCTGACGACCACGAGCGCCAGCAGCAACGTAAAGACCTGATGCCGCAAGGCGACAACCTGGTCCATCAGTTCGGCCTGCGCGGAGAGATTCGTTTCAGATTCGTTCATGGTAAATTAGCGGGTCGTGGGTTTGACCGCGGGTGCCAGGATGCGTTGAATTTCCGGGTTCGGATTTTTCTGGCTGTAAGCGTACGCGTCCTGGACGAGCGATTCAACGGCCATGCGGTAGGCGTTGGCCTGGGTGGCCTGGATTTGCAGGCTGCGCAGGGTGCGCGTGCGGAAAACCGTCTGCAGCGCGAAAATCACGCCCAAAATGGCCAGCACCGCCAGCACCAGATTCAAAGCGGTTGTCAGATTATCATTTTTCATAAGGGTGCAGGGACTTTAACCCAATGGCGGCGGATGTCCAATGATTTTTCGCCGGCGAAAAGGGGTTGATTTTTTGAATATTCGCTGGCATTCATTGGCGAAATTCAACGTTTTACGGTGGCGAAAGAAGAGCCAATTGAATTGATGGGAAACGTCACGCAAGTGCTGCCCGGCACGATGTTCCGGGTCGCTTTGCCCAACGGGCACCAGGTCCTCGCCCACATCTCCGGCAAGATGCGCAAAAACTTCATCCGCATCAGCGTCGGCGACAAGGTCAACCTCGAGATGTCCCCCTACGACCTGAACCGGGCGCGCATCATCTACCGGCATGGCTGATTTCAATCCTCCTCGTCCTCGAAACTTGGTTCGGGAAATCGAGGACGAGGAGGAGAACGAGAACGATAAAAATCCGTGTCCATCCGTGTCCATCCGTGGTTAAATTCGCCCCATGCGAATCCATTTCCTCGGCGCCGCGCGCACCACCACCGGCTCCATGTATCTGATCGAGATCAACGGCAAGCGGCTGTTGCTCGAATGTGGCCTGTTCCAGGGCCGCCGCGAGGAGTCCATCCAGCGCAACTGCTGCTTCCCGTTCGATCCGCGGCAGCTGGATGCCGTGGTGCTCAGCCACGCGCACATCGACCATGCGGGCAACCTGCCGAACCTCGTCAAACAGGGCTACGCCGGCAACATCTACTGCACGTTTGCCACGCGCGATCTCTCCGCCATCATGCTGGTGGATTCCGCGCACATCCAGGTGGCCGACGCCGGGTTTGTCTCCAAACAGCGCGCCAAGAAACATCTGCCGCCGGTCGAGCCGCTTTATAGCGACGCCGATGCCGCCAAGGCGCTCCAGCAATTCGTCGCCTTCAATTATGACCGCCCGTTTCCGGTGCTCGACGGCGTGACGGTCACCTTCCGCGATGCCGGCCACATCCTCGGCTCGGCGCAGGTGGTGCTGGATGTGCAGGAGGGCGGGCGCAAATTCCGATACCTGTTCAGCGGCGACGTCGGCCGCGGCGGCGACGAAATCCTCCGCGACCCGGTGCCGGTGGAAAACGCGGACTATCTCCAGATCGAATCCACCTACGGCGGGCGCGAGCATACCATCCGCACCGACGCCGACGAGACGGTCGGCCGGCTCGTGTTGGAGACGCTGAAGCAGAGCGGCAAGGTGATCATCCCGGCATTTTCCGTCGGGCGCACGCAGCAGATCGTGTACGTGCTGAACCAGCTCACGCTGGCCGGGAAGCTGCCGCGCGCGCCAATTTTCGTGGACAGCCCGCTGAGCGTGAACGCCACGGAGGTTTACCGCCTGCACCCGGAATGTTTCAACGACGAGATCAACCGGTTCCTGAATGAGAAGGCGAATCCGTTCGGCATGGAAAACCTGACGTATATCCGCGAACTGGCCAATTCGATGAAGCTGAACGATCTCAAGGAGCCGGCCGTCATCATCAGCGCCTCGGGCATGTGCGAAGCCGGGCGCATCCGGCACCACCTGAGAAACCACATCGGCGACCCGAAGAACCTGGTCCTGTTCATCGGCTACTGCGCGGAACACACGCTGGGGGCGCAGATCGTGGCCGGAAAGAACCCGGTGAACATCTTCGGCGAACCGCAGCCGGTGCGGGCGAAAGTGGTGTCCCTCGACACCTACTCCGGCCACGCAGACAAGAACGAATTGAAGCGCTACGTCGAAAGGATTTCCGGCAACCTCAAAAAGATCATCTGCATCCACGGCGAGGAGGCGCAATGCCTGGCCCACGCCGAAACGCTGCGGGCGATGAAGCCCCAAGCCGAGGTCCTCGTGCCGGCAGACAAGCAGGTGGTGGAGATTTAATCCCTGAAATTCACGAACTGCACGGGTACAGGGAAATCCTTGGCGCGCACGGCCGCGATGACGGTCTGCAGCTCGTCCCGGCTCTTGCCGTTGACCCGGATGGCGTCGCCCTGGATCTGCGTGGTCACCTTGAATTTGCCGTCGCGGATGAAGCCGGTGATCTGCTTGGCGATGGCGGTTTCGATGCCCTGTTTGATTTTGATGACCTGCCGTGCATGGCCGAGCGGCGAGACATCCGGCTCGGCCTTCTCCACGCTCTTGAGGCTGATGTTGCGCTTGGCGAGCCGGCCCATGACGATTTCCGTCAGCGCGTTGATTTTGAACTGGTCCTCGGCGGAGAGCTTGATTTCGTTCTTTTCAAGGACGATTTCCGCCTTGCTGCCCTTGAAGTCGAAGCGGTTGGCCAGTTCCTTGTTGGCCTGGTTGACGGCGTTCTCGATTTCCATCGAGTTGACCTGGGACACAATGTCAAATGAAGGCATGGCCCCAGCGTAAAACAGCCGCCTGGAAAGAAAAGCGAATTTGCCGATGTGGTCCCGGGCGGCGCAGCTTGACGCTGTTCTTGGCGAAGGAGTGGGCAGGGTTTGGCGTTCCGCGTTTACGCGGCAATTCGTGGGATTTCGCCCTAGCCGTCCCGCCGGGTGGGACGGAACTCCAAACCAGGACAGGGGCAAGATGCACCTCCGCCACCACACCTTGCAATTTGCAGATTGAACCGCTGCCCGGTTTTTGCCAGCCTCCCTTCCAACCGAACTGCCTTGCGCCAATTATCACATGAGTGAAATCAAATCCAACGCCGATATCGAACCGTGTCTTTCCGTCGCCATGCCGGTCTAATAATTTTCTCTCACGTCTATGACCGAACTTCCCAACGCGGCGGCGCAATCATTCGATTTTGAATTTACGTCGTTGAACGAAGCCCGGAACTATCGGCAGGCTTTGCTGCGGGATTTTGGGGAACCTTTGCGGGGCCGCGTGCTGGAGGTCGGTGCCGGCGTCGGGCAGATCACTGCCGAACTCCGGCGTGTCCCGGCGATCACCAGGCTGGTTGCCATCGAGCCGGACCCGGAATTTTGCGCCAGATTGCGCGCGACCTTTCCCGACCATGCCCTGATCCAGGGCACCATTGATGACCTGAAAAGTGATGAACTGTGGGACGCCATCCTCAGCATCAACGTCCTGGAGCACATCGCTGAAGATGAACGCGAGCTGGCCATCTACCGCAAGGTGCTGGCGCGCGAAAAGGGAACGTTGTGTCTTTTCGTTCCCGCCCGCCCGGAAATATACGCGCCCCTCGACAAGGACTTCGGCCATTTCCGGCGTTACACGCGGCCGGAATTGCGCCGGAAATTGGAGCAGGCCGGATTCCAAATCCTGCACCTTCGCTACTTCAATTTCATCGGTTATTTCACCTGGTGGCTGAATTTCCGGATCATGCAAAAGCGTCGTTTCGGCGTCAGGGCGGTGCGCTGCTTTGATCGCCTGATATTTCCATTGGTGCATGAATTTGAATCGCGAGTCTGTCCGCCGCCCATTGGTCAAAGTCTGCTGGTCATGGCCCGGGCAAAATGATCCGCGGGCAACCTCCTTGGGGATTGGGTTTCGCGCCCGGCTCTGCTCCTCCCCTGCGAGGCGGGGAGAAAATGGGGCAGGTATGGGGCGTGTTGCCCCAATCCCCCTTCCCTTCGGCGGAGGGCGGCTGTCCCAGCCGCAGCACGTTTGGCAGCCTCAAAGCGCATGCAATTTCGAGCGCTCATCTGCAATCGGGGCCGCTGCGGGTGGGACACCCGCGGTCCGTCCATTAGGGCAACGCGCCCTACGGATGCGCTCCTCCCTTGTTTGTGAATCATTGACAAAAAGGATTGTTCAACCATTGTCCCCCCTCTTAAACTGTCCGTCGCCCTTTACCGGGTATTTACGCCACCTGTAATGACGCGCATCATTCTGCCGAATAGCTTTCGTGCCTGCCTGCTTTGGGCGGTGGCGTGCAACCTGACCGGATGGGCGCTGTCCCTGCTCCATTGGCTGACACCGGGCGGCTATGCCGTCGTCTTGCCCCTGGTTATAATCGGTCTGGCCTGGCTGACCCGGGAACCGGCGGGCCGACCGCCGCGGAGCCAGCGCCGGTGGGGGCAGGTGATGTTCCGGCGTTTCCGGCGGCCGCTGCCGTTGATTTTTCTGGTGATATTGGCGCTGGTGTTTGCCGGCGGCGCCGCCCATGCCCCAAATAATTATGACGGGCTGACCTACCGCCTGCCGCGGATGTTGAACTGGCTGTCCACCCGCGGCTGGACCTGGATTTTCACCAACAACGACCGGATGAATTTTTCCGGTGCCGGCTGGGAATGGACGGCCCTGCCGCTGCTGGCCTTGCGCTCGGACCGCGCGCTGTTTTTGATCAATGCGATTGGATTTCTTTTGTTGCCGGGGCTGATTTTTTCCGTATTCCGGCAGGCAGGTGTCGCCCGCCGGGCGGCGTGGGCGTGGATGTGGCTTTTGCCCGCGGGTTTTGGTTTTGCCCTGCAGGCCGGCAGCATCGGGAACGATTTGCCGGGCGCGGTTTTTTGTTTGATCTCGGTGCATTACGGCCTGCGTGCCCGCCGCAGCGGCCGGGTGGAGGATGTCTGGCTGGCGGGACTGGCGGCCGCGATCCTGACCTGCATCAAAACTTCCAACCTGCCGCTCGTGCTGCCGTGCCTGGTGGCCGCCGGCCCGGCGCTGGGCCATTTGCGCCGGCGCTGGGCGGCAGGAATCCTGTTGGCCGTCATCGCGCTGGTCATTTCCATTGTTCCGACGGCGGGGCTGAATCAAAAATACACCGGCAGTTGGACCGGCGACCCCGCAGATCTCTGCCAGGTCCAAATTCACGACCCGGTCGCGGCCTTCCTGGGCAACAGTCTTTTGCTCGGACAGCAAATGCTCATGCCGCCATTTCTGCCCGGCGCACGCCAGGCGGATGCCTGGCTGAACCAGCATCTGCCGGATGCCTGGAAGCGTGAATTGGAAAAAGGGTTCCCGCGCTATTCCATGATTCATCTCAATGAATTGCCGCAGGAGGAGGCCGCGAGCCTGGGAATTGGAATCACGCTTCTGCTTTTGGCGGCGGTTGTCGTCCCATGTTGGCCAGCAGGCAAAAATCAATCCGCCGGTGCCCGGAGATGGAAACTTTCATCCGTCGGGCTGGCCGCCTGGGTCGCCGGCCTCGTTTTCATGTTAAAAATGGGATCGGAAGCCGATGCCCGATTGATGCTGCCTTACTATCCGCTGATGTTGATTCCGGTTTTGGTTTTGCCGGGCCAGGACTGGCTGGTGCGCCGCACCGCATGGCGAATACTGGCCCTGCTGGTTTCCCTCAGTGTTCTGCCCGGTCTTATATTGACGCCCTCACGTCCGCTCTGGCCGGTTCAGACCGTGTCCGGATGGCTTTCCCGCAAACATCCCGATAGTTCATTGACGCGGCGGTTGACGACGGTTTATTCGTGTTATCAAAACCGCAACGACCTGCTGGCGCCGCTGCGGGCCAGGCTGCCGGACAATGCCACCAACATTGGTTTCATCGCCGGAATCAACGACTCGGATTACTCCCTCTGGCGGCCCTTCGGTCAGCGTCGGATCACTGGTTTGCGGGATGACACCCGCCCGTTGCGTCCCCTGCCGGCAGACCTCGAATGGCTGGTGGTGAAACGCTCGATCTGGCCGGAAATCACCGATGTGCCTTTGGAAGCCTGGGCGCTTGAGCACCGGATGGAAATCATATTTTCCGTTCCGATCACGGCCTTTGCCAGCGGAACCGAGGAAACCTGGTGCCTGCTGCGGGTCCAAAAACCATGAGGCAGGGACGGGCTGACTGGCCCATGAATCAGGGAACGTTCAACGCTCAACACTCAACCTCAAACGTCCAAGGAAAGGCGCCATTCGGTTTTGGGTCGCACTTCGCGGGCGTAACCATTCGTTCCATTGAAAATATCGAGGAAACTTAAATCCGAAAATCGATTTTGAACCGCTAATCGGCGTTAACCTTCGCTGATGGCTAACCGGCCGTTCAAAAAGTAGGAGCCGACGTCAGGAGGCTTGTGCAAACATCAATTTCCAAAGAGATTTTGAGCCTCGTTACCTCGGCTCCTACTGGAAAACGAGTTCTTAAACGGGCTGCTAACCGGCCGTTTAAAAAGCAGAAGACGACGTGAGGAGTCTCTAAATAATCCTGTATTCCCGCGGCAATCAGAGCCTCGTCACCTCGGCGCCTACAAGGAGAAGATTTGTTTCAAGGGCTGCCAGGGTTCGCGGCGGCAATCTCCGGTCGTAAACTGGCCACTGTTCTTCCATTCCAAGTCGCTTGGATTAGCGGCCATTAGCGAACATTAGAGCGGTTTCTAAAATACTGTAGCCGGAGCGCGGCGTTCACGCCGCTTCGATGTCGCCGGGCCAATCCATGTTGAAGCGGACTGAAGCCCGTGCGCCACTCGCGGTGTGGGTATCGAAATGGCTACAGTTCTAATGAAACCGCTCTAGCGAACACCCATCCGGGATGGAAGACCTGCACCTTCGAGGGTGCGGAAATGAGCACGTTGCTCCTGGGCCTGCAAAGCACCTTCCGCGAAAAGCTCGAGTGCCTGGAGGAGGCGGAAACCCTCACCCTGCGCCTGCGCGCCAGCCGTGAGCAGTCCGCCAAAGGACGCCCATCACCTCCAAAGCCGACATGATTTTTGCGGCAATTCAGTTCCATGATTGAACGGCCGCGTCGGATAGTAATCCAATCCCCATCTTCATGACCGCTGAGGCAACGTGACAAGAAAAGCCGTGATCATGGTTTTTCTTGTCGCCGGATACTCAATCGCAAAACAAAGAAGAACAAACATTTTCCCCACGATGACATTTTTCGAACCGGTACGGTCTTGGTGTGGGAGCGGGCCGCCGGATAATCCGCCGGCCCTAACCCGGTCATCAACGCTTGGACATTGACACCGCGCGAGATTTATCGCGCAATTTGTCAGACCAAGCATGGAGACTGAAAAATGAGCCGAAGTATTATGAAGCAGAATGACGGTCGGGCGGGAATATGGGTGAGATCAGGCCAGAAACTCGCGCGCCGATTGGTTCTTGCCGTGCCGCGCTTCATGCGGGATGGGTTGCGGGTGCTTTATAATTCCGAAGCCAACCTGGAGTTTTGTTTGCGCCAGCCGCAAGCGAAAGGCTTCGCTCCGGGGCTGGTGGTGGATTGCGGCGCCTACCGGGGGAATATGATTTTCCAACTCCAATGCTCCCGGGACACTAAATTGTTTTCCCTTTGAGCATCAAAAGACAGTCGGTATGGAGCCTGTTGCCGCTGCTGGTCACCGCAGCGATCGGTTTTTTTTCCCTGCCCCTGTTTCTGCGTTATCTCGGCAACGACATGTATGCGCTGTGGGGTTACATCGCCACGTTCAACGGCATGTTCGGTTTTGCCGATCTGGGCTTGGGGGTTGCGGTGGGACGTTACATCGGGGTTGCCCTGGGTAAAAACGATCACGACGCCGTGCGTGGCTATTGGGGCACGGGCAATCTGATCATGATTCCGTTTCTGGCGCTGGTGTCTCTGGTATTCATCGGGCTGGGCGTATGGCTGGGGCCGAAATGGTTCAATGTGTCGCCGGACCAGGCCGGGTTGCTTCGCTCCTGTTTTGTGGCAGGTGGTTTTGGATTGTTCTTTGGTTATTACGGCACCTACTGGCTGATTCTTTCCCAGGCCTATTTGGATTTCAAGTTCATCAGCCTGTTGCGGGTGGCCATGGCTTTGCTGCAAATCCTGCCTTCCGTAGGGCTGGCCTATTTCACAAAGAATCCTCTGGTGCTGGTTTTATGGAGCACGTTCATCAGTCTGCTGCAATTGGGCGTTTTTGTCTGGCATGCTCGCCGGAATTACCACTTGGGGCTCGATCTCCGGTCGGCCAGCTTCTCCCGACTTCGGGAAATGGCTGCTTACACCGGGAAAAATTTCCTGGGGTTAATTGCCAATTCACTGTTTGGTTCGGTTGATCGGGTCATTCTCGGCAAACTTGCATCGACGGCGGAATTCAGCCCTTACTTTTTTTCCGGCAACATCGCGGCGCGCCTGCAAAGCCTGAGCGTCGCCGTCATGGGGCCGGTCCTTTTCAACACCGCCCGGGTGGTGGACAGCGGCCGCGAGGCGGCCGCGAAGATTTACAATGACACCTTTGCTTTCATGTTTGAATGGTATCTGCTGGCCGCCCTCTGGCTGGGACTGTGGCATCCGGTCCTGCTGCGGCTGTGGCTGGTCCACACCATGGGACTGAAGCTGGGCGAACAAACCGCCCTGCTGGTTGGGCCGCTGATTGTCCCGTTGATCAGCGCGTGCTGCCTTACGGCCATGGCCAATATTTCGGGGGCGCAACTGGCCTCGTTCAATCGCTTGGGTGTGACGATCGGGTTTAGTGCTGCGGCCGGTTTGCTGGCGGTGCCCGGCGTTTGGATCGGGTGGAACCTGGCCGGGCTTGCGGGTGCGGCTTATGGCTTTTTGTTCAGCCGCATCGCCTATGTCATGCAGGACTTGTTCGCCATCCGTCTGATGAAGGCCGGCGGCTGGCTGGCCGCGGGCACTTTGAAGACCATCGCTGCCCAAGGTGTGGCGGCCGCCGTTTTTGCCTTGAGTTATTTTGTGCTCCAATGTGATTCTTATTGGCTGCTGGTCCCCGCCGCGCTGCATGGCGGCGTGGTGGCGGCGTGGATATTGCGCCGCCCTTTGAACAATTTTTTTGCCGGTGGTCCAACCCAGGGGGCGTAAATTGATTGCTTGAAAAAGCATCCTGCGCCATAGTCGCACTTAATAATCCTGTTGATTTATGAGCCTCGACTTGCACCGCCGGGCGGAACTCTCTCCAGAACAAATTGCTGCCTTGGAGCAAGCACTGGCTGCTTTCTATAAAAATCCTCCGGCCAATTATTATCCGATAGCTGATCAGGCCGCGCAGCGATATACGCCCCGGGAACAGCCGTTTCATTGCGACCTGGTCGGCCGGGTTTATCCGGGGGCAAAGTTGCTGGAAATGGGTTGCGGCACTGCTCATTTGTGTTCGCATGTTGAAAAAAACGGCGGCGTTTACACCGGTTTGGATTACAGCGAGGTTTTGTTGCAGGACAATCGGCGCCGCTTTCCTCGCGCCCGTTTTTTTTCAATCGGGACAGCGCTGGAAGAGACCTTTGATATCGTGGCCAGTCTCTATACCTTGGAACATATCGCCGACCCGCCCGCATATCTGGAATCCTTGTGGCGATATTGTCGACCGGGAGGATTGCTGGCGGTCATCTGCCCTGAATTTATTGAATGCCCCAGCTTCCCCCCCAGTGTTTTTTTTGGGAAAACTCCACGCCGTTTCCGGGAGAAATTATCCGCGCTGAATCTGGCCGATGCCGCCAGCCACCTGCTGGATTTGAAACTTCGTGCGCCACATTGGAAAAAGACCCTTCAGGACGGTCCACCCGGAGCCTTTTGGATAAACCTGAAGCCCCGAATTCTCCATGGCGCAGAACAATTTTCAAGCGATGCGGACGCAGTTCATCTTCCGCGTTTAAAAGACCTGGTCTGGTTCTTTGAGAAAAAAAATGCGGCGATTTTACAGACTTCGACGGGAATGCCGGGGGTTAGCGACGAGATTCTGCGCTATAATTGCTATGTTCTGGCCCGGAAACCGGAATGAGCAGCAACGAACCATGGCCGACCAGCAGGCTTGTCGTATGAAACCAAACCGAGATGTTATTTTTACCACCCTTTATCGGATTCGCTTCGAAGCCGTCGCACCCTTTATTTTTTCCCTGAAACGGACCGGCTACCGCGGTGACGTCGTGGCCTTTGCAACCATGATGGATGTGGACACTGTGGCCGAATTGCGCCGTCACGGGGTCACGATTGTGCCTTTCACTTTTCGTGGAAGAATTGTCAAGCGGATTGTCCGGCTATGGCCTTTGTGGCGACGAATCTTTGCCGGGAATGCATCGCCGGCAACAAAGGAAAAACTGGCTCATGTTGTCTTTCATCTCTTTTATCTGAGGCATTTGCTTTACCTGCAGTTTTTACGGCAAAACCAATCGAAATACGACCGCGTTTTCCTGACAGATTCGCGCGATGTCTATTTTCAAGCCGATCCGTTTGGCTGGGAGCCCGAAGCTGGCCTTCATTTTTTTTTGGAGGAGGCAGCCAACAAAATCGGCGAATGTTCGCATCACATTCGCTGGATCAAAAGCCAGTTCGGCCAGACGGTTCTGGATGAACTGGCGGGCGAGACGGTTTCCTGCGCTGGCACGACCTTGGGAGACACCGGCAGCGTCATTGAATATCTTTCCCGCATGGTTGCGCTTTCAATGAGTGCCTTGAGCCTGTACGAACTTGATGGGGACCAGGGGATTCACAATTATATTCTCCGCCGAAAACTTCTTTCCAAAATAATCATCCACGAAAACCGGCGTGGTCCGGTGATGACGCTGGGGGCGATGAAGCCGGAAAACGTCCGGCTCAACGCGCAGGGGTGGGTCGTCAACGACGATGGCCGGATTCCGGCTGTGTTGCACCAATACGACCGCCATCCGGAGGCGGGAAAGGTTTTGCTGGAGCATTTGCGCGACCCCGGCATTGAAGCCGGTTGAGAGAAGTCTCGGACCCTCCCCGCCTGAACCGCATGTGTGGCGCCCTTTTCATTAACGGCTGCTGCCGGCAAAGCCTGCGTCGCCGGTCAACAGGATGCTGCCTGCGGATGGGCGGTTCAATTCAATGGCGGCAGGCGGTGTGGATTTCGTCCAGGATCTCGTTCAATCCGTATTGGAATTTCCAGCCGGGGTAGTGCTGCTGGAATTTGCGCACGTCGCTGATCCACCAGATGTGGTCGCCGATGCGGTTGTCTTCGACATAAGTCCACGACAATTTGCGTCCGCTGATTTGTTCGCACAGGTCAATGGCCTCGAGCATGGAGCAGTTCGAGTGGCGGCTGCCGCCGATGTTATAGACCTCGCCGGAGCGTGGCTTGAGGAAAAACTGGCGGAACGCCTCGACCAGATCATGGCTGTGGATGTTGTCGCGCACCTGCTTGCCCTTGTAACCAAACACCCGGTACGGCTTGCCGGTCACCGTGCAGCGCATGAGATAGGCGAGGAAGCCGTGCAGCTCGGTGCCGGCGTGCGCCGGGCCGGTCAGGCAGCCGCCCCGGAAACACGCGGTCTTCATGCCGAAATAATTGCCGTACTCCTGCACCAGCACGTCCGCGGCCACCTTGGACGCGCCAAACAACGAGTGCTTGGTCTGGTCAATGCTCATCGTCTCGGAAATGCCGGGCTCATATTCGTGGCCGGATTTGATTTCCCAGCGCTTTTCCAGTTCAATCAGCGGCAGCCGGTTCGGGGTGTCACCATAAACCTTGTTCGTCGAGGTGAAGATGAAGACCGCTTCGGGACAAAATTGGCGGGCCGCCTCGAGCAGATTCAACGTGCCGCCGGCATTGACATCGAAGTCCGCGTGCGGATCGCGCGCCGCCCAGTCGTGCGACGGTTGGGCGGCGGTATGGATGATGAGGACGATTTCCCGGCCGAGTTGCCGGAACAGGTCTTCGACGGCCGGGCGGTTGCGGATGTCAAAATCATGGTGTTGGTAGCCCGGAATGGTTTCGACGAGCTTCTGCCGGCTGGCCAGGGTGGAGGCCTCCGGTCCAAAAAACCATTGGCGCAGGTCGTTGTCGATGCCAACGATCTTGAAGCCATCTCCGGCAAAGCGTTTGACGCTCTCCGAACCGATCAGCCCGGCCGCGCCGGTGACGAGAACCGTTTTCATAAAATTCGATGGTGCCTATGGGCGGGAAGAATCATTCCGTGGCACACTCGATTTGATTGGTATGCATCTGGGCCGCCAAGTTCCATCAGGCAAATGTTTCGCTGGATTCTCCCGTTCTCCGTGGTTTTGCGCAAGCAGACAATTTGGGCCTCAAAAGGCGGGGGCGACCAGGCGGTGGTTCCCAGCTTGAACAGCTGATGCTGCGCCCGTTACACCGGGTTGGGTGTCCTGGCCGGATTGAACGCAGCCCGGCTTACAATTCGATTGTTTCGGAGGCAAACCTCGGGCACCATTTACCACAAGAAAGCGTTATATTTGTCGCCGGACTTAACATCGTCGCCCTGCGATCCAAAGCATGCCCGCCATATCTCTGGTCATTTGTTTGTATAAAGAATGCGATCTGTTAGAGCGCCTGCTCAAACACGCTGACGGTTGTTATGACGATCTGGTCGTCGTTCACGACGGGCCGGAATTTGACAAAGACGTGCCGCCACCAGTAACTGTGCCCCCGCGTGAGATGGCGATAGATTATGCGGAATGCCCTTCCGACACTCCCCCCCCGTCATTTTACAAAACGCCACCATTGTTGATTCCTTCCCCAGGAACACAAGAACTTGTCCTTCGGCATGGGGGACGCTACTTTGAAGGTATTCGTTGTTACCAACAAGAACCGCATTGGCCATTCGCTTGGTGGCAGGCAAAGCACGATTGGATTTTGAGGCTTGATGCGGACGAGTATCCATCCACAGAGTTGAAGCAGTGGCTGCGGAACTTTCGTTCAAGCGCAGAACCTCCAAGTGGCGTGTCCGGCTATACCGGCCTTTGGCCGCTTTGGAATGGGAAGCGTGCCGTAATCGGCAAATGGCCAGATGGCCGGAATTTTCTTTTCCACCGTTGGCGGATTCGATTCACCGGAGTCGTCGAGATGGTTCCACAGCCCGAATCCCATTTTGAGCCGTTGCCATTCGCCCTGGAGCACGTGCCACGAAGAAAGAGTTTTGGCTATCGCAATCTGCTGTTAAGAAAACAGGCGTATCGTTGGAGGCATATCGTCGCCGCAAGCCTGTTAGGCTCTCCGAAACTTCTTCCCCGCTGGCGGTGGCAAACTGACACATGGCCTGAGCCATTCAATCAAATTGTGGAACATCCGTACCGCTATATGTTCAAGTGCCTCTTCCGTTATCCGTTCAGCGCGTTGCGTACATTGTTGAAGCACCGGCTTTACGGTGTGCTCTATTCTTTTCCAGGATCACATTGGCACCATGCCTTGATTTGTTGGGAATACATCCGTCTCAAACGCAAGCGGAATTGAATTTTTGGACGCGTGACTTGAGATGCAATTTCAAAAGCCATTTGGAAAACCTCCAGAGCCGGCGTGGAAATGTCCAGAAAGACATGCAACGGTTTACTCCCTGAAACTCCGGGTGCAGCCATAGAAAGGGCAGCGACTGCAGTCCGGGAATCTGGTATGAGATTAACGCCAGACTGGGATTGTTTTGCGCCAGGACATAGGTCGAGGTGCGATTTACCGAGGAATGGATCACGACATGGTCAATGAATTGTCCTTGAAATTTGCAGAACAGACGGATGTAGATTTCGAGATCTGGAACCATGTGGAACAGGGGAGCCGTAGTGCGAACTGGCGCACGGAGGAATTCGACGCAACGGCGGCGCATAAGCAGTGGATTGATGTCCCCAAAATAATTTTCACCCAGGCCCATTTTTTCGAGAAAACGCGCCTTTTCCACCACGTTTAGCGCCGGATTGATATCTGAACGGTGGCGGTCGAGATCATGGTGATATTTTGCCACCGGCCCTTCAGTGATTTCCACCTCATTTTCATCCACCGAAAGGGTGCGGCCAATGGCATAGTCCAGTTGAGCGTTGGTTTCCAGTGCCGTTATCAGCGGCGTCAGCCCATTCTTTGCCAGATAATCGTCAGCGAGGTGAAGCTGTACCAGATCGCCTCGCGCCATCCCCAGCGCAAAAGCCCAGTTTTCGTGGATCGAAAGTGTAATCGGCAGGTGGTGGACTTGAAGCGGGATCCTTGCTTTCCATTCATCTAGAATTGGTTGGGGGTTGTCGGTACTCGCGTTGTTGACGACCACGACTTCGTAGTCTTGGAGTCCTTGGCGTTCGATATGAGACAACGCTCGGGCCAGATAAGGAGCCTTGTTGTATAAGGGAATGCATATGGAGAGCTTGGGTGACGGTTCATTCATAATCTCTGATGGGCACACCGGCCAGTCCCGCGATCGCATGATTCCTCATTTTTCCTGGTCGATAACCACATCCGGAGGTTGACACAGCCGGTTGCAACAGAGAAAGTTTTTTCTAAAACATTTACCGTCAAAATGGCGGCAAAAATTTCAGGGCAGCCTGGCACAAATATGCAGCAACCACAACTTCTCGTAGCTACAGAGTTCCCCCCCAATGCTTCCGGCGGCGGGCCGGCCGTGGTGCGCCAGATGCTGAAGGATTGGCCGGTGGAACATCTGTCCTGGTGGAGCTGTCTTCCGGAGACCCACGGCCGGTTTGGCCAGCGGGTGCAGAATGATCGGTGTGCGGTCATTCCGTGGAAAGGGTATCCGGGCCGGAAGTGGGCGTCGCTGAAATCCGCCTTGCTGGAACGTCTCTGGACGCCTTGGGCCACCAGGCATTTGCGGCGGACCCTGCAGGAATTGCAGCCGGACGTGATCTGGGCGATTCCCCACAACTGGAGCATCCCGCCGCTGGCAACCGCGCTGGCCGGCCAATGGCCGCGCTATCATGTGACCGTTCAGGATTACGTGGATGTGCATGACAACCCACGGCGTTTTGGTTCGGACCGATGCCGGCGCATGGCGGCGATGGCCGACCGGCTTTATGCCGGCGCCACCACGCGCGATGCCACGTCCCATCCAATGATCGCCGATTTGCTCGCGCGCACCGGCGCTGGCGCGGCGCAGATGCTGCATGCGGGGCTGGAGGCGAAGGATTTCGGATACCTGACCCGGAAGACCGACCGGCCGACCGGGACAATCCGCATCGGTTATGCCGGAACCATCCTGGTTGAGGACGTGTTTGAACGGTTTGCGTCAGTGCTGGAAAACGTCCGTCACACGTTGTCGAAGCGGGTGGAGCTTCACCTGTTTGGCTCGCACTCCTATGCCGGACGTCGCTGGTTTAACCGGGAATGGATGGTGGAAAATGGCAATCTGACCGAACCGGAATTGCTGGCCCGGTTGCGCGATTGTGACTGGGCGTTTGCGCCGATGGCGTTGACGGACGATGACCCGCGTTACAATCGGTTCAGCTTTCCCACCAAATTCATCACTTACCTGGCGGCGGGCCTGCCGGTGATCACGCTGGGACACCCGGAAAGCAGCGTGATGAAAATGGCCGCCCAATACGACGTAGGATTGACCACCAGCACGAGCGATGCGCGGACGCTGAACGAACAGCTGCAGGCGGCCCTGAATGAGCCATCGCCCTGGAACCGCCACGGGAAGGAGATTCTCCGCTGCGCCCACGCTGAGTTCGATGCGGAGCGGATGCGGCGGACATTATATGATTGTTTTCACAAGTGCGCCGCGAAAGGCTGGTCCGCACCCTCGACCAGCCTGTTGAATAAGTAGTAGCCGACGTCAGGAGGCACTGACTTTTAAGAACACTCAACTCTCAACCTGCTCTGTAGAAAACATCGTCCGGCGGCCCCGGCCCTCTCCCCCAACTGCGTTGGCGGAGAGGGAGATCCAATTGCCGCGTTGTCTGATGCACGGATGTTTTCTACAAAGCGCTCTCAACCCTGAACCCTCAACCCGATCAGAGCCTCGTCACCTCGGCGGCTACAAAAGAAAGCGTTTTGACGAACGGCTGAATTCTCACCGGCCAAGGACTTTTTTGTAATTGGCCAGCACCCGTTTCCCATAATCATCCCACGAAAAACCGGTCTGCGATCTTTTGGCCGCGCGTTGCCCGAGCAGGAAGGTTTTCCCCCGGTCGGACTTTGCCGCCATCAGCGCTTCGCAAAGCGCATCCACGTCGTTGACAGGAATGAGCCAGCCCTCCGGCGCGCCGGGAGTGAAGAAATTTCCCACGCCGGTATTGGGTGTTGCAATCAACGGCAGTCCGCAAGACGCCGCCTCAAGCAAGACGCGCGCAAGACCTTCTTCAAACGAGGGCAGCACGAAGGCATCACAGGAGCGATAAAGTTCCGCCAATTGCGGGTGCGGGCGGCCCGGTTCCAGGCGCAGGCCCGGCAGAGGTGGCTTGAACAGGTGCTCGGTTTCCTTCGTAACGCTGCCAATCCAGACCAGTTCCGCATCCCGCCAGTTGAGTTTTCGCCAGGCTTCGGACAGCACCCGCGCACCCTTGCGTAGATTGATGCCGGACGGGCAGATGACCCGGAACGGCCGGGTTTCCGTCAGTTCGGTCCGGGACTTGAAAACCTCAAGGTTGGCTCCGTAGGGGGCGAGCAGGAGTTTCTTTGGGTCCACTCCGTTTTCCACGAACGTCCGGATGACAAAGTCCGAGGGAAGCTGGATGTAGTCGGCCAGTTCAAATTCGGCGCGCACGCGGTCGCGATAGGCCTGGGGAAACAGCGGTGTGGAAATGCCGTTGCGCCCGAATTCGTCCCGGAGGATGGCGTGCTGAAAATCCGTGTGCGTCGAGCCGCACTCGACGACGGTGACGATTCCCCGCTGTTGCGCAGCGCGAAAGGTTTTCAACCCAACTCCCGAGAGAATGGCGAGCAAATCCGTGTCCCATTCAATGGCCGACCGCAGCCAAAGGTCAAAGAGGCGGCAGACCTGCAGATAACCGTGGTTGCCGGTCAACGATTGCAGATACATCTGCCAGAGGCGCAGAGCGAAATGCCCCGGATAAAAACCATGGGCCAGTTCCGGCCGAATCTTTTCAACGTTCGGACGGAGGCGGGTGGAGTAGTAACCCCGCAAAGCCCCGACCTGCTGAAGATACTGCGCCTGGTTGAGGACATGAAACAAATCGAGGCTCGCCAGTGTGATTTTGGGCATGGTGGCGGACGGGGAAGGAGCCCCCGGCAGTGAAAGTTTAGGGTTCATGCCGGTGCTTTTGCCGTGCCGCCTCATAGGCCTCCAGGATGCGGCTGGCGGCGGTGGACGGGGAGAGGTGTTCGCGGACGCGGGCGAGGGCGGCGGCCTCGACCAGCCCTTGTCCAAAGAGGGGATGTGCGCAGGCGCTTTTGATGGCGCCGACGAAGGCCGGTACGTCGTTGACGGGAAACAAAAAACCGTTCTGGCCGGGCAAAATGTAATCGGGGATGCCGCCGACATCACTCGCCACCACCGGCACGCCGGCCAGGGCGGCTTCCTTCACCGCCATCGGTCCGGTGTCCGCCCGGGTGGGCATGAGCATCAGGGTCGCGGTTTCGAGTTCTGCCGCCACGTCCTGGGGCGTCAGGTTGTGCTTGAACGCGATCCGTTGCCAGCAGGCGGACGATATGGTTGCCCGCAGGGTTTCAAAATGGCCGGGAGGCGAGCTGCTGACCAAGGTCAGCTGGAAAGGGAGCTGCGGAGTGAGTTGATCCAGTGCCTGGAGCAACAAATCCAGACCCTTGCGATGATCCAGGGTGCCGACGCTGATAAAACGGACCGGGTTGGTTTGGGGGCGCCGCCGCACTTGATGAAAGAGCCAGTCCGGCACCTGCTCCACGTGGCGCACGTCCAGATGGGGATGCTGACGGCGGAGATATTGGACCGTGAAAGTGGATTCTCCGGTGGCCACCGGCGCGCGCGGCAGGCTGAAGCGTTCCATTTTTTCCACCAGGCGTTCGTAGCGGGCCAGGGGAACAATCTCCTTGTACCAGGTCAACAGTCCTTGAATGGTGGCCACGTAAGGATAGCCCAGCCGGCTGGCGATCAGCAGGGCGCCTTTTTCGCTGCCCCACGCATGGACCACGTCCGGTTGGATACTGCGGCAAAGGCGCTTGATCAAAACGGTATCCACCCAAAATCCCGACAACGGCCGCAGCCAGGAGGGGACTTTCAGGACATGAAACACGGTGCCGTTCCGTTGAAAATGAAAGCTGCGTTCAATCTGGCGGCGCAGGCAAATCACCTGAATGTGCACCGCTGGATTCTTCTGCAATTCAGCGAGCAAGGCGGTCTGCCAGGTGGTGGGGTGTCGCCGGGGCGAGGCGCGCAGCGGCGCCGGCAAATCCGGCAGCCATTCGACGGGGAAATCTGATATCCAGACGACAGTTAAATTGCGGTTTGACACGATGCAAAGCGGTGCGTACGGAGGAAAACTATAGGGCGGGAACCAAGTGTAAAGCGGAAAGGAAATGGAGGCGTTTCTCGGGACGCATCCGGGCACTGCCCCCTAAACAAGCGGGCACATCCGTTTGGAGTCCCGCGTTTACGCGGCAAACGCAGTGATGCGCCAAAGCCGCCTCAAGGCGGAACTCCGAACGGAGGCAGTGGGGCGCATGCGCCCGCGGACATTTTGGGCCAAACAATCCGGTTGCCGACAAATTATGAAATGCGGTAAGCTGGAATGCTGTCACGCGGCAAACCGCGCACGGCGTGAATTCTGTGATTAAATGAACAATGCGCCGGCCATTCTGAGATCGCTCATCATCTATGCGGTCATTGTACCGCTGGCGGTCTTCATCGGTTATCTGCTCAGCAACCCGCTGGATTATTCGTCCATGGCCGTTTATGGCCTGCTGGCTTTGGTGTTGGTGTTCCCGCTGTTGATGAAATGGCATTATCCAATACTGCTGTTCAGCTGGTCGGCGACGATCACCCTTCCCTTTCTGAAAGGGGCGCCCAATCTGTGGGTTGCGATGGTGGTCTTGAGCCTGGGCATATCCATTCTTGAACGCATCCTGCTTCCCAACCGGCACTTCATCCGGGTGCCGCAAATCACCTGGCCCTCGATCTTTCTGATCGCCGTCATCCTGTTCACCGCCAAAATGACGGGGGGATTTGGCTTGCACGCGTTTGGCTCGGATGTCTATGGCGGGAAGAAGTATATTTTCCAGATCATCGGCATTTTGAGTTTTTTTGCCATCACGGCGCGACCCATCCCGCCGGAAAAAGCCAAATGGTATGTGGGCCTGTTTTTCCTGGGCCAGGCGACCTGTCTGGTGGGGGATATGTATCCCATCACGCCCTCGTTTCTTCATTTCATTTACTTTGTCTTTCCGCCCAGCGGAGCGTATTCGGGCGCTGGCAGCGGCATTCAAATTGGGGTGACGCGAATGGGTGGTGTGGGCAATGCCGGCGTTGCGGTTTGCCTGTGCATGCTGGCCCGATATGGCGTCCGGGGGATTTTCATGGGAGGCAAACTCTGGCGTATCGTCCTGTGGATTTTCTGTTTTGGGCTGGTCTTTCTGGGCGGGTACCGTTCCGCAGTTTTGGCGGTGGCAGGCACTTTTTCCATCATGTTCTTCATGGAAGGCATGCACCGGACCCGCTTGCTGCTGATTTCCATCCTGGCGGGAACTCTGATGGTGGCGGTGATGGCTCCATTGGCTTCCCACCTGCCGTTCACGTTTCAGCGTTCGCTGGCCTTCCTGCCTTTGGATATCAGCCAGGAGGCAAGGGGGTCGGCCGAAGACAGCAACAACTGGCGTCTGGCCTTGTGGAAATCCCTTTGGACCCAGGTGCCAAGGCATCTTCTTTTGGGCAAAGGTTACGCCATTTCAACGGAAGACTTTCAATTTATGGGGTCGGATTCGGCGTTCGGGTCCATCGACGCCGGCCAGCAGGGTCTGGCGCTCTCCGGGGATTATCATAATGGCATCCTCTCCGTCCTCCTGCCTTTTGGCATCTGGGGGTTGATGGGCTACGTCTGGTTTATGGTGGCGGGTTTGTGGGTACTGCATAGCAATTGGCAATATGGGGTTCCTGCGTTCCGGACTGTCAATGCTCTATTGTTTGCGTGCTGTTTGCTGGACTTTGTGTCGTTTGCAACCTGCATGGCTGGCACCTGGTTCAGCATTGGCTGCGGCTATTGGGCCGGTTACGTGGGATTAAGCATTGCGCTAAACAACGGCGTCTGCCGGAAAATGTACCCAGTTGCGGCGGAGACGCCGGTGGGCAAACCGATCCGGACGTTTCCGCGGATGCGTCCCGGTTTCCAGCGATAATTCCAGTCACTTTCCGCTTGATGAAGCAGCCTGCCATGACGTGAAATCCAAACTACTCATTGTCGAATTATGGGGGCTGGGGGACTTGGTGATTGCCACGCCGTTTTTGCGCGCGGTGGCGGAACGGTTTACGGTCACGCTGCTGGCCAAGCCGTACGCGCTTGATTTGCAGCCCCGGCTCTGGCCGGGCGTGCGCATCGAACCGATTGTCGCGCCCTGGACCACGTTCACCGGCAAATACCGTTTCTGGCGCTGGCCGTGGCGGGATATCTTCCATCTGCGCCGCCGTTTGATGGCGGAACGTTTTGACTTCGGCCTCTCCGCGCGCTGGGATCCGCGGGACCATTTGCTGTTGAAAATACTCGAGGCCAGGAACCGGCTGGGCTTTCCGCGCCTGCACAGCCAGATTTTTTTGACCCAGCCATGCACGCGCCCCGACCCGCAGTCGCACCGCTACGAATCCTGGCGCGCCCTCGCCCGCGTCTTGAACGTCCAGCTTCCGCCCCGCGACCAGCTTTCCCCGCCCGCCGTGCAGGGCCGGGAAACGGTTTTGATCCACAGCGGGGCCGGGCAGCCGGTCCGGGTGTGGCCGCTGGAACGCTACCGGCAGGTCGCGGCGCGCCTGCGCCAGAAAAAAATCCCGGCGCTGATTGTCTGCGACCCGGACCAGCGCGACTGGTGGTTGCGTGCCGGAGAGGCCGGGGTGGCGACGCCATCCACGGTGGCCGGCCTGCTCGAGTTGATTGACCGGGCCAAGGCGTTTATCGGCAACGATTCCGGCCCCGGGCACCTGGCGGCCTTTTGCGGTGTCCCGACGTTCACGATTTTCGGGCCGCAATTGCCGGAATGGTTTGCGCCCCTGCATCCGGCGGCGGCCTGGATTGAAGGCAAGGCGTGTCCCTACCTGCCCTGTTCGGATTACTGCCGGTTTCCGGAACCGCATTGTCTGTGGAAGATCAGCGAGCCGGAAGTCTGGTCGCGGGTGGAAGATTTTTTAATAACTCGATGCCGGGAAAATTCAAATGGTTCGAAATCGTAGTATTGTGGCCACCTAATACTTTTATCATCAAACTGCGTATTTATCATACTGGAACAACCCCTGTTTCAAGTTTGAAGCGCATCTGTTGTTCAACCGGGCTTTTCCGATAGCGGGATGGTTCTGTTTGGCAAAAAGGACGTCCACCGATTCACAAAATGTTGAAAAGGAACTTCTGCAAACCAAGCGGCGGCAAAAGAAGCAACGGTGCCCACCCATGGCCTCATCGAGGCCGGAAGAAACAAAAAGAACGAGCCAAATAAAAAAATGTAATGCAAAGCATAAATGCCGTAGGAAATGGGCGCAAAAATTTTAAAAATTCCGAATATGCTGTCGAACCCGACCCAGCCGTTCTTCCGCCAGGCCAATGCTCCGACGGCGATCATCAAGCCGGCAGCGAATTGTCGCATTTGAATAATGGGATAAACTCTGAAGCTTAAAAGGCTTCTTGTTTCGGCCCCGAAAGGCGACCAATTGTAGTAGTAATGAGCCGACAACGACAGCAACATAGCTGCAAGGCCGACGAATGCGATCATAATGCCGATCGTCATTCGTTGCGATTGGAAAGTCACACGACCTTCAGCCACATATTGTCTGGCAAATTCACCCCCTGTCCACCACACGATGAAATATGCCAAAAAAAGGCAGGGTTGGTTGGGATGCGAGGCATATCCAATCAAACCCACGAGAGAGATGAAGGTGGCAGTAATTTGTTGCCGGGTAGTCGGGACAAAGCGCCAGATAGGATAAAACAGGATATAAAACCACCATTCATAAGCCAATGACCACAGAGGTGCATTATCTCCAAATGCGGGAAACCAGCAACCGGGCTTTTCCCCGGAATCTTGAAGCATGAAGAAATTCCCCAAAAAATCACGCCAAGGAAACGGTTGTGACTTTAGTATTGTCAGGTCAAGCGTGCCCAGAGCCAAAGAAAGTAGAAAAATGGGATAAATTCGTCTCCACCGACGACTTAAGTAGGTAGCAAAATCAGGTTGTTGTCGTTCAGTTGAATAAAAAATCACAAACCCAGAAATCAAAAAGAAAAGCATCACTGCCTCCTGACCAAAATGAAAAGGTAAAATCGCGAGCAAGTGCATGCGGGGGCCAAGACCCTGAGAAGCACTTTGAACCAAATGCGTGAACATGACATACAAGGCAGCCAGCCCTCGCATCATTTCCAGTTTGGAAAGCCTTTCCTTCAATTGGCCATTCTACCTGTTAAATTAGGTGTGACCGGGCTCATTTTTCGAACTATTTCACGGGTTAGTCCGGCCAAATGGCCAACTCTGAACCCGAATCGAATCACCCTTGGCGTTCAATTCCGCCACATAGTTGGTGGCGCCCCGGAAATACTCCATGTCCTCATAACAATCCGTCACCGGGATATCTTTTCCCGAAGGCGCAATCCGCCAGACGGAAAATCCCGCACCCGTCAACAATTCCCAGAAATCGCGGAAGAAAGTGCGGGAATTGATGTTTCCGCAACCGAATTCAAAGGAAAGCGCGCCAATTTTCCGCGAAGTCAGGGACTGTCGGGCTCCCCGCAGGGCGAAAAGTTCGTGGCCCTCAACATCCATTTTCATGAAGTCCACAAAATCAATTTTTTGCGATTCAATGATTTGGTCGATGGTGCTGACGTCCACCTCGGCGGCGGAGTAATTTAAATCCCGGAAGGGGGTGTCGCTCCGGACATAGAGTGACGCGCTTCCATCGGTTGCCGAACTGGAGTAATAGGCCGCCCGCCCGGGGGTTTCCCCCAAGGCGTAGGGCAAAAGTGTGATCCCCGGCAGATTTTTTTTTTGAATTGCGGCCTGGCAGGCTGGCGAAGGGTCAAACATGTAAACTTTTGCATCCGGGACCGCTTGCAACAAACCTTCAGTCCAATTCCCAACATTTGCCCCCACGTCAAATACCACCGGTTGCGGACGATGTATCCGGGCAACGGCAGCGCGTACCTCTTCCCGCATGTCCCAGCCGGTTCCCGATCCTTTGCCCATTAGAAAATTAAGATAGGCATCCAGCATCCGGCACGGTTTGTAGAGCCAACGGGAACAGGCAATCCGGCTCAACGGCTTGGCGGCGGATTTGCCGAACCGGTTTGCTAAGGATTGCTTGTGCAGTTGCATGCGTGTTCCGCATCTTCCGGGTTTCGGTCCAGCTTTTCCAGTCTTTTCGAGGCGTCCGGACCTTTCAACGCGGTCGGTGTGCCAACGGGTTCTTGTGGTGCATCTCCACCGCCTCGCTGTAAAACCGCCGCATGGTTTCGTTGATCTGGCGCATAGTGAAGTTCTTCCGCACATGGGCGCGCGCGGCAACGGACATTGCGGCCAGCAAAGGCCGGTCGCGGTCGATTTTTTCCAGAAAACCGGCGAGCGCGGCCACGGCCTCGGCGGGATTCGTGGCCGGCGCGGCAAAACCGGTTTCCGGCGTGATCTGCGACGCCGGCCCGCCGATGTCCAGGCACGCCACCGGCCGGCCGGCCGCCATGGCTTCCAGGCACACATTGCCGAAGCCCTCGTGCAACGCCGGGTGCATCAGCACATGCGACTGGCCGAGCTTGTGCAGGACATCGGCATAGGCCGGCAGGGTGCCCAGAAATTTCACTTGCGCGGAAACGCCGGTTTGCGCGGCGGTTTTTTCCAGTTCGCGGCGGAAGGGGCCGTCGTTGACAATCCACAATTCCACGGCGGGATTGTTTTTGGCAAACCGCGCGAAAGCCCGGATGGCCAGGTAGAATCCCTTCCAGTGGACATGACGTCCGATGCAGATAGCGCGCAGCGGGCCAAGTGGCGGATCGGGCAGCGCGCTGAACTGCGCGAGGTCCTCGTCCGTCAACGCCATTTGCGGCATGAGTTCCACGCGGCGGACGCCGAGGTCCCGCAACGCCTGGCAGCTTTCGCGCGTGACCCCGATGCCAATGGTGGCGGCGCGGGCGGTGGCGCGCAGCGACCGGGTCTTGCAGGACCAATTCCGGGCGCCATCCCGCATCATTTCCAGCAACCGGTAACGCACTGGCAACTCGGAGACAAAGGACCGGGGCGGGGTTTCCGCCGCGCCGACCGGCCCCCAGATGAACGGAATGTCCAGTTCATGCAGGCCGCTCGGCGACCAGTAACGGCCGTAGGTCACATGATGCGAGAGGTCGAAACCGATGCGCCGGTGGAGATCGCGCACGATGCCGGTGAGTTTTTCCTGCCAGAGATGGTAGTGGAAGGTTTCCAGCATGCCGCGGCCGCACATCCAGCGGAAGGCTGGCGGGAGTTTCAAAAAGACGGGATGAAAATTCGGCCGCGGATTTTTTGCCAGCCACGCTTCGGTGGTTTCACGGTATTGGTAGCCATCGGCTATAATGGCCCAGACTTCATGTTCCTGCAGGGCCTCATTGATGGTCCGCCAGGCATTGCCCGGTTCGGAAGTCTTGCAAGGGAAACAGGAGTAAGTTGAAAGCAGCAGTTTCATCGGGGGTGCGAACCCGCCGCAAGCTAGGGGTGAGTCCAAATAAGTCAAGTAAATCGCGTCCGAACAACGCCTGCGCAACATTTCGCCGGACTGCCGGTGAGAATATTCTTTCGGCGGAAAAAGAGAATGTGGTTGGCCGGTTGGGTCACACAAGCGGTTCGCATTCTACCTTTCCGGCTTGTCTGACGATGAATCCCCATGGATAATTTTGACAATGCAATCTGAACCGGAAGTGACCGTTGTCATCCCCTGTCTCAACGAGGCAGATACCCTGGAAACCTGCATCCGAAAAGCCCAACAGAGCTTCGCTGATGCTTCCATCCAAGGGGAGATAGTGGTTGCTGACAACGGCAGCATGGATGGTTCGCCCGAAATCGCGCTGCGACTGGGTGCCCGGGTGGCGGCCATTTCCGAGAAGGGCTACGGTCACGCCTTGCGCGGCGGCATTCAAGCCGCGCGAGGAAGATTCATCGTGATGGGTGATGCGGATGACAGTTACGATTTTCTTGAGACTCCCAAATTTGTTGCCAAGCTGCGGGAAGGGTTTGATCTGGTGCAAGGCTGCCGCCTCCCGGCCGGCGGCGGACGCGTCATGCCCGGTGCGATGCCCGTCACCCATCGCTACATCGGGAATCCGATGTTTTCCTTCATGGCGCGGCACATGTTTTCCTCGCCGATTCATGACATCTATTGCGGGCTGCGCGGTTTTACCAAGCCATTTTACGAGCAGCTTGAACTGCGTTGCGTGGGGATGGAATTCGCCACGGAAATGATCATCAAGGCAAGCCTGCAAAAGGCCAGGATTGCCGAGGTTCCGATCACCCTGCATCCGGACGGACGCAAGTCCCACAAGCCGCATTTGAAAACCGTGCGGGACGGCTGGCGCACCTTGCGGTTCTTTTTGCTCCTGAGCCCGGAATGGCTTTTTTTTGTGCCGGGATGCACGTTGATGCTGCTCGGCTTGGGTGGCTATGCGGTTGCCCTGCCCGGACTGCAAATCGGCAAAGTCACATTCGACGCGCACACGCTGCTGTTCGCCAGCCTTGCCGTGCTGATGGGATATCAATCCATCCTGTTTGCCATTTTTGCCAAGACGTTTGCAATCAATGAAGGCATTCTCGCTGAAGATGCAAAATTCCGGGAATTTTTCCGCCTGCTGAATCTGGAGCGCGGTCTTTTGCTCGGCCTGGTTTCAATGCTCACGGGGCTGGTTTTGCTTGCCGAAGCATTGTGGCAATGGCGGGCTGCCGATTTTGGCCGCCTGGATTACAGTCATACCATGCGCTGGGTCATTCCCGGAGTGACCCTTGCCGCCCTGGGTTTTCAGACCATTCTTTCCAGCTTTTTTGTCAGCATGCTGGGAATGAATCGCCGATGATGCACCCGCCCTCCCCCCAACGCCCAATCTTCGATGCTTATGCCAAGGAGTATGATGCCGCCCTGATGCGGGGCGTCTCCATCTCCGGCGAGGGCAAGGAATATTTTGCCCGGGGCCGGGTGCTCTGGCTGGTCCGGCGGCTGGCGGAACTGGGCGAAAGACCGCAAAGCGTTGTGGACTTCGGCTGCGGGACCGGCTCCGCAACCCCGTTTCTATTGGAAATCCCCGGAGTCAATTCGGTGTTGGGAATGGACGTTTCTGCCGGATCCATTGAATCGGCCCGGCAGCAGCATGGCTCCCCTCGCGCCCGGTTTGTCACGTTGCTGGAATACACGCCGAATGCACAAATGGACCTGGCCTTCTGCAACGGCGTCTTTCACCACATTCCCGTCGCGGAGCGTGCCGAGGCGGTTCGTTTCATTTACCGGACCTTGCGGCCGGGCGGAGTGTTTGCCTTTTGGGAAAACAATCCGTGGAATCCCGGGACCCGGCTGGTGATGAGCCGGATTCCATTCGACCGGGATGCCATCACGCTGACACCCCCTGAAGCCCGGCGGCTCTTGGGTGACAACGGATTTGAGGTGCTCGGTACGGATTTCCAGTTCATCTTTCCCAAGGTGTTGGGATGGTTGCGCCCGCTGGAGAAAAAGCTGGCCCGGCTCCCCTTGGGTGCGCAGTACCAAATCCTTGGCCGGAAGCCGGCGGTTGTGACGGAACCGTGATATGCTGAATTTTGTGCGTGCCTGGGTCTGGCTCTCCGCCTTGCTGATTGGCGCCGGGTGGACTTTATCGGCCATGCACCAATTGAACCGGTGCGGGTATTTGGCGGTTTTCCTGCTGGCGCTGGCGGTCCCGGGCTGGCGGAGGCGGAAGTTGCGACTTTCCTGGCAGGACGTCCTTCGCCGGGTGCGGCGGACCGGGCAGCAATTGGCGCGCCGCTGCCGGCGGCCGGCCCCGTTGCTTTTCCTTGCACTCGCATTGGTGGCGCTGGTCGGGGGAGCGCTGTATGTGCCTACCAACATCGATACGAATGCTTACCGGATTCCACGCGTCTTGCACTGGCTGGGTCAGGAACAATGGCACTGGATCCACACGTATGATCCCAGGTTGAACAGCGCCGGTTGTGGTTTCGAATGGCTGAGTGCGCCATTGATTTTGTTCACCCGCACGGACCGGTTCCTGTTCCTGATCAACTGGCTCTCCTATTTGATGCTGCCGGGTTTGATCTTCAGCGTCTTTGTCCGGTTGGGGGTCCGTTCGCGGGTGGCTTGGTGGTGGATGTGGTTTTTGCCTTCCGGCTGGATTTTTGCCATGCAAGCCGGCTCGACGGGCAATGACTCGTTGGGAGCGATTTACGCACTGGCGGCGGTGGATCTTGTCTTGCGCGCCGTGAAGAACCGGTCGGTCGGGGATCTTTGGTTGTCCCTGCTGGCCGCTGCCTTGTTGACCGGCCTCAAACCGACCAGTCTCCCGCTGTTTTTGCCATGGTTGATCGCTGCCGGCGGCGGTCTGAAATTATTGCGAGCGAGGCCCTTGGTCTCCGCTTTGGTCGTTGCCGCCAGCCTGCTGGTTTCAATTGTGCCGGTGATCATTGCCAATCTGGTTTATTGTGGAAACTGGATGGGTTTTTCCCGGAATATGTCCGGCTTGCAGAATCCTTTGTGGATCCACTCAAAATTCGAAGGTTCGCCCTTTTGGGGAGTTGTGGGGAACATCTTCTGCATCACCGTTCAAAATCTGGCGCCGCCGTATTTCCCGCTCGCGGAACGATGGAATGCCGCCATGGACCATTTCGTCCACACAGCGTTCGGAGCTCATTTTGCTTCCTTCGACCAGTTCTGTCTCCTTTCCCGCTTCACCCCGGAATTGAGCAGCCTCGGGCCGGGCCTTTGCCTTTTTGCCGTCGTTTCAATGTGGGCCGTGTTCAAGTATCGGCGGTCCACGTTTGCTGCTGAGCCTGCAGATCGGTTCCGCCAAGCGCTGCGTCTTGCACCTTGGGGCGCGCTGTTGGTGTTTATGGCCAAAACCGCGTCATTTGCCGGCACACGCTATCTGGCCCCCTATTATCCGCTGCTTTTCCCGCTCCTGCTGGCGCAGCCGGGGCAAGCTTGCCTGGTGCGGCAAAGATGGTGGCAATGGCTGGGGCTGTCGCTCATGGCGTTTACCGCGCTGTTGCTGGTCGTTTCGCAGGATCGCCCACTGTTTCCCGCCCGGATGATCCTGGGCCGGCTTCAATTGGACGCTCCTCATTCGAGGCTCGTTTCATCGATATTGAAATTTTATAGCATCGATTCCCGGTCATACGGAAACGAACGGAGCCCTTTCGAAAAAGACCTGCCGGAAAATGAAATTTGCATCGGTTACACCAGTGACGGCGGCCAGTCTGAACCCGGCTTGTGGCTGCCCTTCGGATGCCGAAAGGTCGAACAGGTGCGGGCCGAGGACACGCGGCAGCGCCTGCAGCAGCTTGGCGTCCATTATGTCGTGGTGGACGACATCATGCTTTCGCTGGTCAACGAAACCATTGAACAATGGATGAAGCGGTACAACGCCGAGTTGATTGACGAAGCGGCCTTCAAGCTGCAGCCAAGCCAGCCACTCATGCATGGTTATCTTGTCCGGCTGCCCTGAGGGACCGTGGACGCGCCAGTTTCAAGCCGGCCAGATCGCCAGGCTCACAGGCGGTTCCACCAGATCGTGGTGGGTTTGGGCACGTCAATGCTCACGCGTTGATCCGGGCTGGACAGGGTGTAGAGGGAATAACGGGATGGTTTCAGATGGAAATGGCCCGCGGCCAGCCGGCGCAGACGGTAATGCAAAATCCAGAGCGGCCGGGACGCCCGCACCCAGCCGGGAATCATCGCGGCGGTCTCCTTTTTTTCGCGGATGGCGTTCGGCTTCAAATTCATGTTCTCACCGGTGTCGGTAAAGATGGACGTGAACGAATCGCACACGGCCATCGGCACCCGATGCTCCATCAAGGCGCGCACCCAGTGAAAATCGCCCAGGTCCCGCCACCGGGTATCGAAGAAAATCCCGCGCTCCTGGATGACCCGGCGCCGGATGAAGATACCCGAGGTCAGCGCCAGAAAACAAAACCACATTTGTTGCGGGTACGGCACCAGCGAAGGCCGATGGCAGATGTATTTTCCCTCGCTATCGGTGACGATGCTGCCGGCCAGCGCAACTTCAACCCGGGGATGCTGTTCAAAGAAATCATGGATCGCCTGGAGCGCGCCAGGGAGGTATTGCTCGTCGCAGTTCAGATAGGCGAGGATGTCGCCGGTGGCGCGGCGGTAGCCGCGGTTGACCGCGTCATACATGCCGCTGTCCTTTTCGATGAACGCCTTGACCCGCACGTCGCGCGGCAGCCAGTCCTGCGTGCCGTCGTCCGAGCAGGAATCCTGCACGATGTGCTCGAACTCGACGCCCTTTTGGTCGGCCACGGAGGCGATGCAGAGCTTGAGCCACGATGAATTGCGGAAGCTCGGCGTGATGATGGAGAATTTCATCGGGGCGGTATTAAACCATTGGGCGGGGTGATTGGCAAACACGGTCCGGCGGCGGGGTTGCATTATCCCAACGGGATTGCATCATTCAGACCAGGGTTGTCCCGCGAAGCGGGGGGCTACCCTGGGGGAAGCGTCATCCCAAACCAATACAACCCTGAGAGGGTTGAATCAAATCACCAAGCCATTCCCATCAATCCCACACATACCGTTCATCAAATTCGATTTCATATCGCTTCAGCAATTGCCGGAGCTCGTCCTGAAACGAAACCTTCCGGTGATGTTCCTCCTGCCCGGCGATATAATCCCGTACCGACCCGATTTGCGAGAAGCCGATGGAGAAAATGCCATAGCCATTCTGCCATGCAAAATCCTGCAGGCTTGGACTTTTGGTTTTGATCCACAGTGACGAACCGCGCTTCACTTCCTTAACCATCCCCGCAGCTTCGCAAGTGCGAGAGAAAGCCGAAAGAATATGAATGTGATCTTCAACACCGCCGACGATGATCGGCTGGCAATCGAGGTGCGTCAGAATCCCGCCGAGATAACGATGCAATTCTCCGCGCAAAGCTTGATCGCGCAGGAAAGGCCGGCGGTCTTTGGTGGAGAAAACCGTGTGAACCAGAATCTTCGCCAAGGATTGGGGCATGACGGAAGGTTGATGGAATGGCTGGAAATATTCAACCCTTTCAGGGTTGATGGTTTCTCGGTTTATCACCCAGGGTAGGCCACAAATGTGGCCAACCCTGGGCTGAAGGATGCAATCCCTTCGGGATTTTTGGACGACGCATTTAACCCGGCAAGCATACGGCTGCTTGCCGGCCGGTCAGGGATGCTGGCGGCGAATCTTGAGCTGGATGGAACCCGGAACGGACCGGTGGCTCACCAGAACGAGATAACCACCGCCGCCGGCGCCGGACAGTTTCCAGCCCAGCGATTTTCCGCCGTATTGCCGGATGGCCGTCCGCACGTTGGCGTCCATCATCCGGGGAAACATGCTGATTTGCGCCTCGAAGGAAGCGCGCACCTGCCGGCCAAATTCCTTCTCGTCCTGGGATAGGATGGCCCGCCAGCAGCCATCGGCAGCCGCCGCGAGGGCGCGGACCCGCGCCGGCGTGACCCGCGTGTCCTGCCGGACCCGGAAATCGGATTTGCGGGGGCCCAGCGAAATCAGGTGGAGGCGCGCTTCGATCCAGTGCAGGATTTCTTCGTCGTTCACCGGGGTGATCCGGTTGGGCCAGTATTCACCGCGGTAGTCCAGGCGGTTCAATCCCGGATAAACAATGCCAATGGAATCCTGGGAACCGGAGAATTCCCGGGTGCCGGGCGGGTTTTCGTAGGAAAAAAGCACCCGGGCCGTCTTCTCTCTGTCCCCGCCGGGGAGATCGGTCTGCCATAATTCGATGGCCCGCCGCCGCGAACTGGAAGCCATGCCGCTGCGTTCATTGAACTCCATCGTGGGCTCAACCGAGATGGTCAGCACCGGGCCGGCTCCGTGCCGGGACACAAACGCCTGGTCCAGCCAGCCGCCCGCCAGGTCCAGCCGGTAGGGAATCCGGCATTCCTTCCGCAAACTGGTGGTGGACCGGGCCGGGAGATGCGCCCGGGGATCACGTTTGAGGACAACATACCGGATGCCCAGCCGCTCACATAGTTGCGCCTTGGCCGGCGTGTTGCCGTCCTCGTTCACCAGGAAGACCTCGGGCGAAACCCGTTTCAGTTCCTTCAGAAAATCCATGATGCCCGAGCCGCTGTTGATGTGGCACGCTTTCACATGGCGCAATGCTTCCAGCATGTACTGGCGCTCCGCCTGAGTGTTGACCGGGTAGCGGCCCTTCAACTCCTTGACGGTCCGGTCCGAACCGATGCCCACATGCACGTCGCCATATTCCGCCGCCTCCTCCAGAAAACGGACGTGCCCGCTGTGCAACATGTCGAAACAGCCGCTGACGAAAACTTTCTTTTTAGGCATGATAAAGGCTCAGGTTTCAACCGGCGAAGAATGACGTGATTGGATTTTTTTCGGCACAACGGTCATCTCAGGGGCCGGCAGCATAAATTCCACCGGCGGCCGGCAACAAGCAAATTCTGCCAACGAACGCCCGCCGGCATTTCAAAGCCGGCCGGCACCCGGCAGCGACAAATGAGTTTTGAAAGCACGCCCCGGTCATCTTCGGTTCCGCCAGAAGGCGGTGGGTTTGGGTGCGTCAAACCGGATCCGCCTTTCCGGGTTCTGCAATGTGTAGATGGAATAACTGGTGGGCTTCAATGAAAAGTGGCCGGCCGCCAACCGCCGCAGAAGATGGTGTGCGACCCAGGCCGGTCTCGAGGCCCGCACCCAGCCCGCCGGCAGAGCCAGCGTTTCCGTGAATTCCTCGGTGGCGCGGGGGCTGAGGCACAGGTTGTCACCGGTGTCGGTGAAAACCGAGGTGAAGGAATCGCAGACCGCCATCGGCACCCTGTTATTCATCATCGCCAGCACCCAGTGCAAATCCCCCAGCACCCGCCAATGGGTGTCAAAGAAAATCCCGCGCTCCTGGATGACCCGGCGCCGGATGAACATCGAAGCGGTGAGGACGGGGAAGCGGAACCAGATGCCTTGCGGGTGCGGGACCAGCGCGTGCCGGTGGCAGATGTATTTTCCTTCACCGTCAGTGACGATGCTGCCGGCGAGCGCAACTTCGATTTTCGGGTGTTGCTCAAAAAAATCATGGACCGCCTTGAGCGCGCCGGGGAGGTATTGCTCGTCGCAGTTCAGATAGGCGAGGATGTCGCCGGTGGCGCGGCGGTAGCCGCGGTTGACCGCGTCATACATGCCGCTGTCCTTTTCGATGAACGCCTTGACCCGCGCGTCGCGCGGCAGCCAGTCCTGCGTGCCGTCGTCCGAGCAGGAATCCTGCACGATATGTTCCCATTCCACGCCCGACTGGTCGGCCACCGAGGCGATGCAGAGCTTGAGCCAGTTGGAACTGCGGAAGCTCGGCGTGATGATGGAAAATTTCATGGTACGGCAGGATTTTTTAACACAATCCCGGGTGGCTGGCAATTATTGCTTGAGGTTTTGACCGTTAAAGCCAAACCTTGCCCTCATATAAGTAAGTACAGATTCAGCTTTGACCACTCATGACCGCACGTGATTAATTTATGACCGACAATCTGCGTGGCCGTAAAGCTTTCTTGCGGGCGTTTGTCTTCCTGATGGCTTGTCTGACGGTGGTGGGGTGGGGCTTGAGTTACTTGGAGGCTTTGAAATGGATATGGGTGGCCGGGATCGTGGGCGTGGCGGTGACCGTGGTATTGATGGGGCGATGGTCGGGGTCGTGGCGCAACCTGGCCGCCGGCCTGGCCGAACCGCTCCGCTTTTGGCCGACCATTTTGGTGATGGGTCTGATGCTGACGGGCGGGTGTCTGCACCGGCCGACGATGCTGGATTCCCTCACGTATCGGCTGGTGCAAATTTTGCTCTGGTTGCAGGACGGCCACATCCATCACATCCTATCCGCCGATGACCGGTTGAATTACATGCCCCAGACCTGGGGGATCTGCACGATGCCGCTGGTGCAACTGGCCGGCGACCATCTGGTCTGGCTCTGGGGGTTTGTCAGCTGGGTGGCCCTTTACCTGTTCGCCTATGACCTGGCATTGAAGGTCAGCGGGGAGGTAAAGAAGGCGCGGATCATGGCCTTCATTGGCTGCACCACCTGCTTTGCAACCTTGCAGGGCGAAAGTTCATCGAACGATCTGTTCGCCGGTGTCATGGCTTTGCTGGCCCTGCGTTCGGTCATGGCTTTTGAACGGACACAGGACGGGTGGGAGGTCCATTGGGCCGTGTTGAGCTTCTGTCTGGCGGCGGGAACCAAGCCGCATTTTGCCGTGTTTGGTCTGCCCTTGACGCTTTGGATCCTCGGTTCGCCTTCAAAACCATGGCGGGCGTTTTGCTGGTTCTGGCTGCCGGTGTTGCTCCCGATCTGGCTCTTTTGTTCGCCGGTGCCGTCCTTTGTGTTGAATTATGAAACGTACGGGAGTTTTGCCGGGCCCGGCCAGGATTATTCAATGCGGGGCAAAGGGCCGGTTACCAACATCCTGCTGGGAGGCACCATGATTGTCTGGCAGTCGATTCAGCCGCCGATCAATCCTGCCGCGTCATTCTTAAACCGGCAGTTCGAACGGCTGATCGAGCATACCAATCTGAAACAAACTGTGCCGCGTTTCCAACTCCGGGTGTTGCCGCTGTGCATGGTGGATGGTGCGGCCTTGGGGCTGGTTGCCTCGGTACTGTTTGCCGCCGGCGGGTTCCTGGCACTGAAGCGGGTTCCGGGGATGTGGCGATCCTGGCAGATGTTGGCCCTGGCCGCCGGCCTGCTTTGTGTCATGCTGGGATTGGCCCGCTTTGTGTCCGGGGCCTCCGGGCGTGCCTATTGCGGTTTTCTTTACTTCGCGCTGCCCCTGGCCATGGTCGGTTGGAATTCCTTCCGTCCGGGAACTTTGAAACTGGCCTGGTATTGCTGCCTGTTGAACGCGTTGTTTCTGCTGACGTTTAATCCGGAACGCCCTCTCTGGCCGACAAAGTGGCTGGACCGCAAACTGGATGAGGTTCCACGCTTCCACTGGTTGGACCGGCTGCTGCAACCTTACTACCAGTTTTCCGAACGGGCGACCGCCGGCGAGGATCTGGTACAAATGCTCCCCGCCGGCGTGATGGAAATTGTGGTATTGACGGGAGGGGACCGCCCCTTGTTGCCGCTGTTCCGTCCTTATTTCTCCGGCCGCAAGATAATATTGTTGCCGCGGCATACAAAGCCCGGGAAGCTCTATGGCCAGACCGCCAATTATGTGATCGTCGGCGGCACGGCCGACCGGACATATCCGGAGCTTTGTGATTACCTGGAGAAAACGGACGATTACACCCTGGTGCTCAGCCACGATTACGTCAGCGTGCTATCCGTCGGGCCGGAAACGTGGAAGCTGTACCGCCGGGTTGGGCGCGCCAAACCCATGAACCCCTGACGCCAGGCCGGTCAAGGGGTTGCCTTGGGCGGATGATCCATCATCTGCCGCCGCAATTGATACAGCGTCTCCTCGGTCAGCACGCGTTGAGACCGGATCAATTCTCCGATGATCCCCAGCGTCATCAACATCATGCCGCTCAACGCCAGAATGGTCGCCAGAATCAGCGATGGGACGTGATAGATGTTCGGTGGGTTCAAGGGCGGGTTGATATAAATCAAATAGATGAAACGCAGGCCCAGCGCCAGCGCCGCCGTCAGGCACAGCGTGGCCAGCAGCCCAAAAAAACGCCCGGGCCGGTAGAGGATGAACATGGCCAGCATGGTGGCGCCCGATTTCCACACGTATTCCCAAATGGATTTGTACAGGTGCGAGGGGCGCGTCTGGCGATTGACCTGGATGTCAACCGAAACCACCCGCAGGCGGGAATTGCCCGCCTGAATCAGCGTTTCCATGCAGTAGGAAAACCGGGAATGAATATACAGCCGCTTGCAGGTTTCACGCGTGAAGGCGCGGAAACCGGAGGCGGCATCGCGGACGCTGGTTTTGGAAATCGAACGCAGCACCGCACTGCCGAGCAGTTGCAGGATCTTCTTTGCGGGGCCGAATTCAGGGTGTCCGGGAATGGACCGGCAGCCGACGACGAAGTCGGCTTGTCCATCCAGGATGGGCTGGATCAGTTTGGGAATGTCGGTTCCGCAGTATTGGTTGTCACCGTCGGTGTTGACCACGATGTCGGCCCCGAGGAACATGGCTCGATCCAGGCCCCGGGCAAAGGCGTAAGCCAGACCCCGGTTGCTGCCCAGGCTCAATATGTGGTTCACTCCCTGCGCCCGCGCCACGGCGACCGTCCGATCAGTGCTGCCATCATCCACCACCAGAATTTCAACCTGGTCAATTCCGGGGATGGACCGGGGCAGGTCTTGAATCGTCTGCGCCAAAGTTTTCTCCTCATTGAAAGCGGGGATTTGGATTATGAGCTTCATCTTGCGTCAACAACTGAAGCAAGAGTAATGTCCTTCCCGCTGGTTTCAAGCGTTGGTTCATTCCGCCGGTGCCTTTACCGCATTTCCGGAGGAAAAGCCGGCGGATAAAACCCGGTTCCGGCATTCGGCTCGACGGCCGGCCCTGGTTTGTGGTTGAATCCGATCGATGTCTGCCAATGCCGGGAACCAGGAATCAGAAGGGTTGCTTTCGCCTTTCCTCCGGTCGATCCGGTTGAAGAAGGCGGCCGCGTTGATCCCGCCCAATTCGGTGGTGCTCGATCTGGCGTGTGGCGGTGGCTATTTAAGACGGTTTTTGCCGGCCGGGTGTCGTTACTATGGGGTGGACCGCATTCAGCCACCGCAACCGGAATGTTTCGACGCTTTTCTTCACGGAGAACTGACCGCTCCCGGCTTTTTTGAGGAATTGGAGCATTGGCTGCCCCGGCGGGCGGATGTCGTAACCCTGCTGGCATTTATTGAGCACGTCAAAGCCCCGGAACAAATGCTGGCGAAGCTGAAAAAGCTTCTCTCGGCGGATGGCCGGGTCATCCTCACCACCCCCCATCCGGCCGGCAGAAAACTTCACGACGGTCTGGCGCGGGCGCGCCTTTGCAGTTCCGCGGCGGCGGCGGAACATGAACAGTTTTTCGGCCGGGCTGACTTGGAAGGAATGGCGCAGCAGGCCGGTTACGCGGTTTTGAGCTATCGCCGGTTTCTTTGGGGCTTGAACCAGGTGATTGAAATCAGTCCGCAGCGGGTTTCTGCGCCGCCCGGGCCGGTTGCCTGATGAGGGCTCCGGCTTGGGCGCGGTTTCCGGCCCGATTCATTCTCCTTTTCCGCGTTCAAAAACGCGCCGGGAAAACTCAAATTTCAACAGGGCGAACAGCGCCGCGTTGAACAGTTGCACCCCCAGGTAAGGCAGTCCGAAACGGCTCGTGAGCCAGACATAAACCAGCCAGTCCGCCAACCGGAACAGGATGAGGCCGGGGAAGAAGACCGCAAAACTTTTCCAAGGGCTTACGGCCGGCCCCGGTTCAAAGACAAACGCGCGGCAGATGAAAAAATTGACGGTTGTCTGCAGCCCCAGAACGATGGCATAAGCGGACGCCTTGCCCAGCCCGGCCCAATGGGCCAGGAGATAATTGAGCGGAACGGCCAGCACAAAGGCGGGGCCGCCGGCCAGCATGAAACGCAACAGCTTTTGGTGCTTGATTTTCAATTGGTATTTTCCCGCCCGCCGCCGGGAGTCACCCGCCAAACCCCGGACCGGGCTCAGACTGTTGCCCGGAACTGTTGCGCGATGGGAATGCGCCGGCCGGCGCCGAAGGCGCGCGGCGACACCTTCAATCCCGGCGCGGCCTGCCGGCGTTTGTATTCGCTGAAATTGATCTTGTTGATAACGTCGTTGACAATCGCCGCGCTGAACCCGCGTTGGATGATTTTTTCCCGGCTCAAATTTTCAACGACATAAGCCTGCAGAATTGCATCCAGCATTTCGTATTCGGGCAGCGAGTCCCGGTCTTTCTGGTCCGGTCGCAGCTCCGCGCTCGGCGGCTTGGTGAGGGAGGCCTCGGGAATAACGGTCTGGTTCCGGTTGATCCAGCGCGCGATTTTATACACGTCCGTCTTGAACACGTCCGCGATCACCGCCAGCGCCCCGCACATGTCGCCGTACAGCGTGCAATAGCCGACGGCCATTTCCGATTTGTTGCCGGTCGTCAGCACGAGCGCGCCAAACTTGTTCGACAGCGCCATCAGCGTCACGCCGCGCAGCCGCGACTGGACATTCTCCTCAGCCTCGTTCGGCCGGGTTCCGGCAAAAACCTTCGCCAGCTGTTTTTCCACCGATTGAAAGACGGGTTCAATCGGCAAAACTTCGTAGCGAATGCCGAGTTTTTTTGCGAGCACCGCGGCGTCGCTCAGGCTGCCGGCGCTGGAGTAACGCGCGGGCATCGAGACGCCGAGCACCTGGTCCGCGCCGAGCGCGTTCGCCGCGAGCGCCGCCACCAGGGCGGAATCAATGCCGCCGGACAGGCCCACCAGGGCCGACGAGAACCCGCACTTGTGAACGTAATCGCGAATGCCCAGCGTCAGCGCGGCAAATAATTGCTGTTCGCGCGGCGGGAATTTGCCGGAGACGACGTGAGGAGTCTCCAACGGTTCCTTCATTTGAGTCTTGTCACCCCGACTCCTGCAGGAATTAAGGTCGGCCACTAAAACATCCTCGACAAATCCTTTTCCGAGCGCGTTAACCTCGCCGCGCGCATTCAGCGCGACACTGTGGCCGTCGAAGATCAATTCGTCGTTCGCCCCGACGAGGTTGACCTGGGCCAGGGGCACGTGCTCGTCCCGGGCCACGCGCTGGAGCATGGCCAGCCGGGTCTTTTCCTTGCCGTCATGCCATGGCGACGCGGAAAGGTTGAGGATGATTTCCGCGCCCTGCGCGATGAGTTCCTTGATCGGATCCCGGCGATACAGCCGTTCCGGCCAGAAATCCTCGTCGTTCCAGATGTCCTCGCACAGGGTGATGCCAAGTTTGCAGCCCTGGAACTCGAACGGGACGATGCTTTTGGCCGATTCAAAATACCGGTCTTCGTCGAAGACATCATAAGTGGGCAGGAGGGATTTATGCGTGCGCCAGATGATTTTGCCGTTTTGCAGGACGGCGGCGGAATTGCGGAGCGCGCGGCCGGGACGCTCGGAATTTTTGTCAACGTAACCCACGCACAACGGAATGGCGCCGGTCTGGTTTGCGGTTTCGGCGAGCACGGCGAGGTTGGCGTCAAAAAAATCGGCGCGCAGGAGCAGGTCGCGCGGAGGATAGCCGCACAAAAACAGCTCCGGTGCGATCACAAATTCCGCGCCGGCGGCGCAGGCCTGGCCATAGCCGGCCATGAGCTTTTGCCGGTTCGCGGCAAAAGCGCCGATGGTCGAATTGAGCTGGAGCAGTCCGATTTTCACTGAATTCAGAATAGTTGCCGCCGGCGGCTGCGCAAAGTTTTATTCCGAACGCCGAAGTGGAAACGGCCGCCGGGAAAAGACGCCGGACAGTCAGTCTGGCGGCCGGGGAGGGATCCCGGAGGCGTCATCAGCGGCGGTTTCCACGCGGCGGATGGCTTCGGCCAGATTATGCAGGTAACGATCCAGGGTGAACCGGCCCAGATAATATTCCCGCAATGGGGTTCCGCTATCCTGGATCATCAAAGCCAGCAGCGTGGCGGCGATGGGTTCCGGCGACTGGTCGTCGACGAGGCCGGGATACGCCGGCGGCAGCATTTCGCCGATGGAACGCCAGCGGGTGGTGACGATGGGCAGGCCGAAAGCCATGGCTTCGATCAGGGTCACCGGCTGGTTTTCAGCAGCGTACCGGGTCGGGAAACAAAACAAATCAGCCTCGCGCAGGGCGTTTTCCTTGTTCTTGCCGGACACAAATCCCAGGAGGGTCACCGCCTCGACATATTCAGGGTTTTGCTGCAGACGGTCAAACTCCTGTTTTTCCTCGGCGGTGACAAAACTGCCGGCGGCGAGCAGGTTCATTTTCAGGGGGGAATTCTGCTGGCGAAGAGCCCGGTTGGCGATCACCACGGCATGTGCGGCGGCAAACAGTCCTTTCTCCCGCATGTAATGGGCGAGATACAGGATTTTCACGATTTGGGGGTTGCTGCCGGCAGCTGCCAGGTCCCGTGGCTCCAGCGGCCTGCCTGCAAGCAGGTTCTTGCGCGCGGCCAGGCGCGCCTGGCGGCGACGAAGCACGGTTGCTTCAAAATCGGGGCAGGGATCGGCGATGCCATAATCCACCTCGCGAACGCGCCGGGAGAGCAGTTTCTCGGCGTCCGCCAGGTTGTATTTGGAGATGATGATGCTCATGTCCACCGGCCGGTACAACCGGTAGGTTGCCGCGCGGGCGCGGATCTGTACGGCGGTTTCAAGCCATTTGGCCAGCCCGGCGGCGTGCCAGTGCAAAATGACGTTTTTGAAGAACGGCCGGCAGAGCAGCATGACCAGCCAGTCGCGGTACAGCGCGACGCGTTTGCCCGGTGCCGGGACATAGTACAAATTATTCACGCCATAACGATACCGGCACCAGATGGCCTCCAGGCAGAACCGGAAAAGCCGCAACAGTTTTATGCTCTGGATTTCACCGATGTTTTCAAGCGTCTTGGAAATCTGGGCGTTGACGTGATAACATTCGATGCCGTGCGGGTTTGCTTCCCGGCAATGACCCCGGGTTTTTCGCCGGTCACCCCCAAAGCCGTTCAGCATGAGCTGCACCATGTAACTCTGGCCATGGTGTGGCGGCGGTGTGTGGGCAAAAACGAGCAGCTTCATACGATTTTCAACAAGCTTCAGACTCGAATCTGGCCGAAAAGCCGGGCGGAAGGAAGTTATTTTGCGTGCCGGAGGTGGGGGTTCCGCTGGCGTTTTCCTTTTCATTTCGTATCCTGCCCGGCGCGCAATTTGATTTTTCATGGTCATGGAACGAGTCAACATTCTCGGTGTAGGCGTCAGCGTCATCAGTTTGCCGACGGCATTGGCGGCCATTGGCGACGCGGTGGGCGCGCGCCGCAAGGGCTATATTTGCGTGACCGGCGTGCATGGCGTCATGGAGGCGCAGGCGGATGCGGGATTCCGGACCCTGCTGAACCGGTCCTTTCTCTGCACCCCGGACGGAATGCCGATGGTTTGGATGGGCCGGCTGCGCGGGCATCGGGCCATGCGCCGCGTTTACG